>Ga0209165_10000623_pt1 | contig 12093 bp, 13 predicted proteins | sample tdAd001_FD_187122 | JGI IMG/M metagenome (GOLD analysis project Ga0209165, IMG submission 187122) | Marine sediment microbial communities from the Atlantic coast under amendment with organic carbon and nitrate - tdAd00.1 (SPAdes)... | ecosystem: Environmental > Aquatic > Marine > Coastal >... | reverse complement strand
CATTGAAAATATTTGCTTCAGGAAATGTGAAAATATTTGAAAAGAAATTAAAGAATATGAGAATTAAAAATAAAGTTAATTTTTTATCTATTTAGCTTTTCTATAACCATGACTGAATTTTTTATCGTATAGTTTAGAATACTCATATGTTTCTGGATCAATTACATCACTAATTATTACAATTGCAGTTCTAGTAATTTTCTCCATTTTTACTTTATCTGCGATATTTTCTAATGTACCTTTGATAATTTTTTGATCTGGCCAGCTAGCTCTGTAAACTACTGCAACTGGTGTAGATTTTTTATATCCACCTGCAATTGCCTCAGTTACTAAATTGGAAACTAAATGGATACTAAGATAAAAAATTAAGGTAGCTTTATGTTTTGCAAGTTCAGAAATTTTTTCACGTTTTGGTACTTTTGTTCTTGATTCTGCTCTAGTAACAATAATTGTTTGAGTAACACCAGGAAGTGTTAGTTGAGTACCTAAAGCAGCAGCTGAGGCCAAAAATGCAGTAACTCCAGGAACAACAATTGATTTAATTCCTTTTTTCTCAAGATTATCAATTTGTTCTTTAATAGCGCCATAAATTGAAGGATCGCCATCGTGTAACCTTACAACTAGCTTGTCTTTTTTTGCATTTTTATACAACAAATCAAAAATTTCTTCTCTAACTAATTTAGCAGCATCATGAATTTTCCCTTTTTTACAAAGCTTCAAAATTGGTTCTGGAATTAAAGATCCAGAATATACAACAACGTCTGCTTTTTGAATTAATTTTTTAGCTTTGACTGTGATTAGTTCAGGATCACCTGGTCCACATCCTACAAAAAATACATCAGACACGTTTTACCACCAAAATTGAAAAATATTTTGTAGTTAATGATGAATCATTTACCTCACCCAAAGTCATTTTTCGAACAATTTCATTTTCTGTTCCAAGATCTTGTCCAATTGCAAAAATTGAATTATCTGGAAATCCTGATTCCTTTAAAACTTCTATTACTTTATCAAAATATCGTCCATCTTTAAGGAATATCATTGATTCAGAATGTTTTGCAATTTCTTTGACACTAGACAAATCATAACAAGAAGGAATAATGGCAACTTTTTCTGCACCTTCGGCAATACTAACACCAACCTTTGATGCAAATGTAAATATTGATACGATTCCTGGAATGACACTAATGTCCATGTCAGGATAATTTTCTTTCAAATCTTTATGCATGTAAATCCAAGTGCTATACAAATAAGGATCACCTACTGTAAGATAAACAACATTCTTTCCTGTCAAAACTGTTTCAGCCATTATTTTGGCATTTCTTTTCCATGTATTTTCAAGAATATCTTTATCTTTTGTCATTGGAAAAATTAGTTTTACAATTTTCTGATTTAGTGATTTATCAATTATTGGTGAAACAACAGATAATGCAATACTTGGTCTATCTTCATTAGAAGCCGGACACATGATAATATCGGCATTTTGAATTGCCTTTGCTGCCTTGACTGTAAGTAATTCTACATCTCCAGGACCTACTCCAATTCCAATTAATCCAGGCATGAAAAATATGATTTTTTACCCAATTAAAAATCTAGATTAGATTTTGGTAGCAGAAATAATAGTCACAGGATTTCTTGCAAGCATCATAGTTCCTGTACTAGTTTTTCTGCTCTTAGATATCGTGACTTGAGTAATATCAACAGATTCAAACTCTAATTTATCTAAAATTTGTAACACCGAATAAAGTGTCTCAATTAGTATTATGCCAATCACAATTCTGCCTCCAGATTTTAGTTTATTTTCAGAAAGTTCAACTATTTCTTTAGTATCTCCCCCAGTTCCACCAATAAAAATAGTATCAGCTTCTTCAAGTTCTAAAATTTTTTCTTTAGCATTTCCATAAATCATAGAAATATTTGATAAACCAAATTTTTTCATGTTCTTTTTTGTTAATTCTATAGCATTTTCATCATAATCAACAGCCAACACCTTACCAGATGATTCTATCTGAAGTGCAGCTTCAACAGAAATAGAACCACTTCCACATCCAATATCATAAACAATTTGACCTGGTTTTAGTCTAGCTTTGCTAATTTGAATTACTCTTACTTCTTCTTTAGTAATAGGAACATTTTCTGTTCGTTCAAAGTATTCATCAGGTATACCGGATGTTTTAAATTTCCACATATACTCTCACTACTTTATTTTTATTTCTAAATTAGATATTAATTCCACCTGAAATATTTTCCACATTAACTAATGTGTAAGTTACAATCCATGAAAATAAGTATAGAAAAACATAGCTACCAATAGCTTGTGTAACAATCTTTTTTCTATCAGAAGATGGTAATTGCATTTTCATTCCTTTTGCAACAATAATTGTTGCAAAAAATATTATTATCATAAATCCAATAGATGCCCATCTTCTCTCTTCACCTTCAATATCATTAAAGATGAAAGTTGCTGAAGATCCTGCGATCACTGCCAAACCAACACGTAACCAAAATAATTTATTTAATTTCCTGTCTTTTTCACTCTTTTCAGCTATACTTACCGATGGATCTGCTGAAGGGGTTTCTGGAACAGGTTCAGATTTTTCTGTTTCAGGAACATCTGATGGACTAACTTCTACTGATTCTTTTTTTGAATCATTAGGATCAACAGTAGGTTCAGATTTTTTCTTTTTGAATTTTGCCAATTAAATTTCTAGCGTGACTCAAGCAGACCATGTTTAATATCTTTGGTCAAAATTTGAACATATGAAAGCAAGAGTATAATTTTAGACAAAGAATACGATGAATATGACTCTAGCAGGAATAGAATTACGATATTTGGTTGATAAAATTTCAGAGCAAGTTCAAGATTACTATATCAGCAATATTTATGGGATTACAAAAGACAGTATTCTCTTCAAACTTCACCATACAGAAAAAAGTGATCTCTTTATGATGATTTCAACATCTGGTGTATGGTTAACTGCAGTAAAAATTGATCAATTAGAACCAAACAGATTACTCAAAAGATTACGAAGTGATCTTCTTAGATTAAAATTAAAGAAAATAGAGCAAATTGGTGCAGAAAGAATAGCATATTTTACTTTTGAAGGATTTGGAAAAGAGTTTGTTTTGGTAGGGGAATTCTTTGGAGATGGCAATATTTTACTTTGTAATAAAGATATGAAAATTCTTGCATTACAGCATTCAATAGAAGTTAGACATAGAAAACTAAGTGTTGGATTAGAGTATGTACAACCTCCAGAAAGTGGATTAGATATTTTTAACATGACAAAATCAGATCTTGATGAATTAAAAATGACAGATTTGGTTTCAGCAAAATGGCTTGGACGAAATTTGGGTTTGCCAAAAAAATATGTTGAAGCAGTTTTTGAAATTGCAAAAATTGATCCAAAAAAGATTGGAAATCTATTAACAAATGAGGAGATTGAAAAAATATTTGATGTTGTAAAACAAATCGTTTCAGATGTGGTATCAGGCAATCATGAAGCAGTGATAGTTAGAAATGAAAAAATAGAAGTTCTTCCAGTAAAGTTGGGAAAATTAGAAGGTGAAATTACGCCAGCCAACAGTTTCATTGAAGGATTAGATACAGTTTTCACAGAAAATATAATTGAAAAAGGAAAATCGGTTCAATCAAGCGGTTCTGATAAGAAGATAAAACAATTAGAAACTCAAATTTCTGAACAAGAAAAAGCTATCGAAACAGTAAAAGAAAAATCAAAAAATATTACAAGTGTTGCAAATTCTCTCTTTGAAATGATATCAAAAGGAATAATATCGATAGAGGATGGTTCTGCACAAGAAATTTTAGCATCTCATAATGCAAAATTAGTTAGTGAGAAAGGAATTTCCTTAATTATTGTTCAAGATGAAAAAATAAAGATAAACACCAAATCTGCTCTTCAGTCAATTGCATCAGTATTGTTCAATGAAGCAAAGAAACAATCTGGAGCAATTGGTTCAATTCAGGCAATAAAAGAAAAGACAGAGAAAAAGTTAGAGAAATTTTTGAGTAAAACAGAATCTGAGAAAGATTTGATCGTAGTTTCAGAAATTAGAAAGAAGAGTTGGTACGAAAGATATAGGTGGTTTTTCACTACTGATGGAATACTCACAATAGGCGGAAGAGACGCCGCATCAAATTCAGCTGTAATTAGAAAACATTTGGTAAAAAATGACAAAGTATTTCATGGTGACATTTTTGGTTCACCGTTTTTTATTTTAAAAGAAGCAGAAAATGCACCGGATACCAGTATGAATGAAGTTGCACATGCCACGGTTTGTTTTAGTCGTGCCTGGAGAGAAGGATTGTATGGTGTAAGTGCTTACTGGGTTAATCCAGAACAAGTAAAAAAATCGGCACCAAGTGGGGAATTCCTTCCAAAGGGTTCCTTTACAATTGAAGGACAGCGAAATTTTATCAAATCAGAAACACTTCGCCTAGCTGTAGGAATCATGCCACAAGATAATGATGATTATGTCCTAACATGTGGTCCACCAGAACCAATCAAGAAAAATTCCATATGTTATGCAATAATTGAACCACATGGATTAGAAATGGTAGAAGCAGCTAAAAAAATACGAATAGAATTTTTAAAAATATATGAAGATATTACAAGAAAAATAAACATAGATGATTTTGTTCGTGCATTACCTGCTGGAAAAAGTCAGATCATAGAAGTAGGTTATGGGAATTTACAAAAAGAAAATCTTATTGATAATGAATTTGATTAGAAGAATCAGTATCAAATGATAGATTCATACCATTTTTGATAGAAGAGAATTCTTCATCACTAATTGTAATTAGCGGAATGTTTGCTAATGCACATCCAGTAGCAACTGTTAGATCTGCTTTTTGACAAATCATTGCAAGTGGTGCTGTATTGTTTGATTTTATTGAATAAATCGTATATGCACCAACGCTACTTCCAACTCCTGAAGGAAATACAAGAATGGTATCTTTCACTGATTTTTCAAAAAGATCATGATTCTTATCACTAATAATTCCAGTTTTTTTATCTACTGTGCCTAAGAAGTTAATGGGATTCTCAGATTTTAAAACAATTCCTTCTACTTTGCCTGAAACTAGAACTTTTTTCATCTTGTCTCATCTTCAACTATTTGTGATAGTGATTTTAGATTAACACCTACACCATTAGAATTTTTGAGATAAAATGCACCTTTGATACTATTGGTAGTAACTGCATCGACATTATCCTTACTTATCAAGGGAGACAAACACGTACAACAATCAGAAAGAATTTCACATCCAGCCCGTTCAAGTTCATTAGTATATCCGATTTTTCTTGCCTGTTCCTTTACAGTTCTGGGTAAAAATACCATGCATCTCTTTTGAAAAGAACGTCCCTTTAATTTCCCGGCAAGATCAGATATTTCATCTAATCCTAATTGAGGACTGCCAAGTGTAATCAAATCACCTTTTTCAGCAGTGTTTAACTCATCATGAACATTTTGCATCTCTTTTTCATCAAAATCTATTTTTTCACAATCAGAATCACCTTCTCCAAAAATAAACTTGGCACAAGTTCCTGATGTTCCCATTCCTCCACACATTGCTTTGGTTTGTCTTTTATCCATCTCTCCAAGTCCAGAAATGTTTACAGAAGTATCTCCAATTTTTCCTGCAAAAAATCCAAGCATTCCATATGTCAATTCATTTGGGTTCTTTACCTTCATTCTAATTGTAATGTTTGGATTATCCTCTTTTCTTAATGAGGAATAAGGGCTTTTCCCAATAATTGCACTAGCAAGTGCACTAAACGCACTTTCCTTGTTTGTTTTTAGATTATCAAATGAATTTGCATGAATTGCTGCATTACTTTCTGCAAATGCGACTTGAGTTCCGTTTTTTGGAATGTCATAGATTTCATAAGGAATACATGAAAAAGAAGGAATAACACCCATTGTTTCATATGAGTTTTTAATTGATAGTTGTTTTGAGATAAAATTTTCATTTAATCCATAGTTTGAAACATTGTCAATATCAAATCCCATAGGATTAAGAGTAGTTTTTACTTTAACTCGCGCATTTTTACTAATACCAGATAGAAATTCTTCTCCCGCATCCCCAATGGTATTATAATTTACACCTGAAAGATGAGCCCATTCTATTGGTACTAATTTTTCAGCATCTGTTGCCTCACCAGTTGCAACTAGAATTCTATATGCCATCTGCAAAATTTCTCCTTGCTCACCTTTTAATGCAGATTCTTCTTCTCTTGTTAGTTCCAATGAAATTCTTTTGTTATTACAGTTATAATACTTGTAGGTAATTTTTCATTTGGAAATGGAAAAAATTCTTTCTGGAATGACAAAGACAATGGATGCTGTAAAACCACCAAGAATGACTGCGCTAAGAGAACTTCATGAAGCTGAAACTGGTCCATTTAGTATTTTAATTGGAACCATACTTTCTGCAAGAACCAAAGATGAAGCAACAGCTAAGGCAGTTAAAGCGTTATTCTCAAAATATAAAAATCCTAAAGAATTAGCTGGAGCAAAAATAAAAGATGTAGAAAAAATCATCAAATCAATTGGATTCTTTCATGTAAAATCAAAAAGAATTATCGAGGTTGCAAATATTATCCATACAAAATATAAGGATAAAGTTCCAGATGATTTGGATATTTTGGTACAATTACCAGGAGTTGGAAGAAAAACAGCTAACTGTGTTTTGGTATACGCATTTGAAAAACCAGCAATTCCAGTTGACATTCATGTTCATCGAATCTCAAACAGATTAGGATTAGTTGATACAAAAAATCCTGAAGAAACAGAACAAGAATTGATGAAGAAAATAAAAAAGAAATACTGGATTGACATTAATGATACTTTTGTAATGTATGGTCAAAATATTTGTAAACCAATTTCTCCAATGTGTGACGTATGTAAGATTAAAAAAAGTTGTAAATTTTATAAAACTAAGAACGCCTCTTAGTTAGAAGCAATAACGCTATCACAATTGATCCAACTCCGGCTGCCATGTAAAATGGAAATAATGCAAATGTATTCTTTGCAGGATCGCCAGATAGAAATTCTACAATCATACTTCCAGAACTTACTGCTGGGGGATCAGTAGAACCCTGCATTCCATGAACAGAGTATGAATTAATTGCAAATTGCCCAATATCCAAATTAGTGACTACGATTCTAGCTCCATTATTTACAGTTAATCCTGCTCTATCAGTAAAGGATATGATGGATTTTGCCTGTGGGTACCAACCTCGATCTAAATCTCTATGAACTACAATGTATCCTTCTTTTGGAGTTTGAACTGCAACCCAAAACTTATTGTCAGGTTGTGGTCCCATTCCAACTTCAATGAATTCGTCGGATGTTTCTTGATCATATAGTCTTAGAACTGCATTTCCTTCAGGATTTGCATAAAGAAGATTGTTATCAATAGTTACTTGCCAGCTTACAGCATGAACATCATCAAGAATTCTTACTGGTGCATTTCGCAATACTGTGTTAAATTCATCTGAAGGGATTTCTAATGTATCAATAATTAATGATGGATTATTTGATTCTTGAGCAAATACAGGAGAAACAAAAATTCCGGTCAATAAAATTATTGCAAAGAGATATTTCACAAGCTAGATCAAATCTGATTGAATAAAAATCTAATCAACAAAAGGTTTTGGATGAGCTAAAATTACTTTTGCCACTTCTGGTCTCAGAATAAACTCAGAAGGAGCCTGACCATTTTGAATCATTTCCCTAAGTGCAGTTCCACTAATTTGTTCTTTAACATCATTATCATGTGGACATGCTTTTGGAGTTGTATATGTAAGACATTTTTTACAATAGAAAAACGGTGGGAAAAATACCGGAGAAATTTCTAATTCAGGATAGTCTTCAAAGATTTTTTGTGCAGCAAATGGATCATAGAACTTTCCAACACCTGCATGATCTCTTCCAATTATAATATGTGTACAACCATAGTTTTGTCTCATAATTGCATGATGTATTGCCTCTTTGGGACCAGCATATTTCATTTCAGTATGTAAAGTTCCAAGTTTGCATCTGTTTTCTGGATAATATGATTTTATCATAGTTTCATAACATTTCACAATAACTTCATCTACAAAATCACCAGATTTTTTCTTTCCAATAATTGGGTTTACAAATACTCCATCACGTGTTGTAATTGATGTCTTTTGTAACATCTCATGTGCTACATGTGGAGGATTTCTGGTTTGAAACGCACAGATTGTCTTCCATCCTGCTTGTGCAAAAGCCTCTCTTGTCTGAATTGGAGTTAATCTATTTTTTCTGATTTCAGTCTCATTTGGTCTTTGAATATAATCAATTTTTCCACTTACCAAAAAATCTTTCATTGACATTGTCTTTGCAACACCTGGATGAGATGAATCATTGGTTCCATAGACTCCTTGTACAGTTTTTTCTTTATCAAAAGAATACGTTTCTTCAACATGTAACACTGCAACTCCGATACCGAAAGGATTTTGTAATAATACGTCACCTGATTCTTTCATTTTAGAAGCAGTTTGTTCATCAACATCAAGTACAATTGGAATGGTCCAAGCCAAATCATTTGTTAGTCTTCCACGCGAAACAACACTTTCAAAGTCTTGTTGACCTAAAAATCCCTCTAAAGGACTAAAGATTCCATCTGCTATGTTTTCAACATCATTTGCAAGATCTTCGCTAATTGTAATTGAAAATAATCCAGTAGGATCAACTTTTGTAATTCTGTTTACTAGTATTCCACCATGTGGTTTAATTGAACTATTTTCGGACATGATAAATCATCTATTCAGGGTCTATATGAAGGCCACACTCTTTGTTTCCTCCTTGTTCCCACCACCATCTTCCAGCACGAATATCTTCTCCAGGTTTTATTGCTCTTGTACAGGGCTCACATCCAATACTTGGATAACCTTGATCAAGAAGACTGTTGTATGGTAAATTATTTTTTTTAATATATTCCTGAATTTGATCCCAAGACCAATCAACGATTGGATTAATTTTTAGAATCCCATCATGTCCATGATCTAATTGAAAGATTGTGACATTTTTTCGGTTTTTAGTCTGATCACGTCTTAATCCTGTAATCCAACCATCCAAGGTATTCAGCATTTTATTCATTGGATGTACCTTACGAACTTCACAACACAATTTTCTATTATCTATACTATCATAGAATAAATTCACTCCTTTTTCTTTCACCATATCTTCTACTTGTTTTGTATCAGGGAATAGAACTTCAATTGAAATATTGTATTTTTTACTAACAATATCCATGATATCATAGGTTTCCTGTGGTAATCTTCCAGTATCAAGAGTAAAGAATCGAAATTTAGGGTTAATTTTTAACATAATATCCATAATAACTGCATCTTCTGCACCAAAGCTTGATGCTTTTGCTACCTTAGGATGAAGATTATCAGAAACCCATTCTAGTGCTTCTTCAGCAGTCTTGATTTTTGAATTAAGATCATCTACTTGTTTTTGTGTAAATTTTGTCACATTTCTAGTTAAAATATTTGTTTTATATTGATTACCCGAAGTTTTATCCTAAATTATAAACAAGTAGAATTCAGAAAAGAAAATATGGATGAGACATCATATGTTGTAATTTTTCCAACGATATTTTCAAAAAATAAAATTCCACAGCTTGTATCAAATATCAAAAAAATTCTCAAAATAAAAAATCAGGAATTTAAATTTGTTAAACGAGATGGCGATGTAATTTTGGTTAATGCAAATGATCCTGTATTTGCATCATCTGCCATCAATTTACTTTTTGGAATTGAAAAAATAGCAATTGCAAGACAAATTAAAAATGATTTTCAAGACATTGTTTCTGAAATTACCTCCATTGGTGGCAATTTGCTCTTGAAAGGAGAGAAATTTCTAGTAAAAGTAGAAGGAACAGCAAAAGGATTTGTAACTAAAGACGTAGAAATTGCTGCAACGTCAAACATAATAGAAAAAAAATCAAAACTTGGAGCTCATCCTGGAACAGATGAAAACTTTGATAAATTGTTATACACATATCTAACAAAAAATAATGCATACATCTGTATTTTTTCAGATAAAGGAAATGGTGGAATTCCATACCAAACACAAAATCAGAAAACTATTTGTGCAATATATGATGAAATTTCTGCAGTTTCCTGTTTTGAGACAATTAAACAAGGCTACGATGTAAAAATAATAGTTTGTTATAGACAAACATCAGAATTGATGAATCTTGCCAAAATGATTAATCAGATTATTCCAAGATTAGTGCAGAATAATATTGAGTTTGAATTTTTACATCTTAAAATTAATCCTAATGGAATTAAAAATTATTTAATCTATGTAAATTCAATATTAGAAATACTGTTGCAATATCCAAATGAACGAGTGTCATTAGCATTATCACCATTGATCTTTTCAGTAGGTTTTGTTGATAATTCATTAAAAAACGTGTTTGGAAAAAAGAAGATTCCCATACTCCCACTTACTGGAGTTGATGCTAATTTGTTTAATCAAGCAAAAGAGATTGGATTGGAAAGAAATATCAAAAAAATAGAAAAAATAGTCACTATTTCTTCAGATGAAATTCCTGCTTTCTCCAAAAAAGACGTAGATACTGCAGTTAAAACAAAAATAAAGATCACAATTCAGGCAGGACCTAACAATGTTCACGATATTTTAGATTCACTAGAAAATCATTGAGAATTTAAACAGTAAATTTGGTTTCATATTGTGTTCAAAATTGGAGAATTCATCTACCCTTGGGGAAGTGGGCATTACTCACGAATGATGAGGCTGAATGAAGCTTTAGGAGATCATATCAAAGAAAAATTTGAAGTCCATTTTTCTAGTAAAGATCACGTTTATGAAAAATTATTAAAAAAATTTCCTGATCAAAAAGAAAAGATCCATGAAATTTTGATGCCAACTCCAATTGACGGTAAATTTGGTCCAAGTGTTTCAATGTCATTGATGAACATATTATTACCAATTTCAAAAAATCCACCACTAGTAAAGCAAATTGTAAATTATTTAAGAGAAGAAAGAAAACTCTACAACAAAGAGAAATTTGATCTAGTAATTAATGATGGAGATATGGGTTCAAACATTCTAGCAAAAAATCGTGATATACCAAGTTTGTTTGTAACAAATCAATTTAGACCAAGACTATACAACTCAAGATCATATCTTTACCCATCATTAATTTTTATTGCAAAACAAATCGGTAAAGCATCAAAAATTCTTGTTGCAGATTCACCTCCACCATATACAATGTGTGAATATAATCTTAATTTCATTAAAGAAGTAGAAGAAAAAATAATTTATGTTGGACATTTTACAAACAGTAAACAAATCAAAAATGAAGATGTCTCGGATCTTGAAAAATTAGTCAAAAATAATAAATTTGGATACTGGATGAGAACTGGAAATAAATCTACTAATGATGGAACTGGTCAGAGATATGAGGAAGTATTTCATCAAGATGAGATGAAAAAAGAAAAAAGAATAATTTCACATGCAAGGAATGATCCTAACATAGATTCAGTGATAGGAACAGATGGGGAAAAATATTCAATATCAGAAGCTTTAGATAAAAAAATTGATTGGATACAAATTGACATAGGTTATCTTTCAGAACAAGAAAAAAATACAATTTTGAATTTATGTAAATATGCAGTTGTCAATGGTTCTCATACAGTAATGGGTGAGATAATGGGTGGAAAATCAAAACCCATAGTTGGAATTCCCATTTATGATGAACATACAAACAACATCAAATGGGCAGAAAAAAAGAATCTAGGCGTATTAGCGATTAAAACAAGCCAAGTGATTCAAGGTATAGCCAAAATTAAAGAAAATTATGAGGAATTTGAAGATAGTTTGCATGAATTCTCAAAGAATTTTGTTCCTAATGGAGCAGAAAATTCAGCAAAGATTGCAGCTTTGACCTTAGAAGAAAAGAAATAATAGATTATTTTGATTATTTTGCCTCATCTGGCACGCGGGATTTCGATGGGCGAACGGACCGCAAGGGATGATGAAAAAATCCGCGTGTCGGATAATATC
>Ga0209165_10000621_pt1 | contig 12148 bp, 5 predicted proteins | sample tdAd001_FD_187122 | JGI IMG/M metagenome (GOLD analysis project Ga0209165, IMG submission 187122) | Marine sediment microbial communities from the Atlantic coast under amendment with organic carbon and nitrate - tdAd00.1 (SPAdes)... | ecosystem: Environmental > Aquatic > Marine > Coastal >... | reverse complement strand
TTAATCATGATAGGAATCATTTTGATGTACTGTCCCAGTTATGGAAAAAATCCGAGTCTGACTCCTCAAGAACGAATGGAAAATTCGCCACAGTACCAGAATGGAAAGTTTCATAATGCTAAAAAAGACTTATATGATGTTGGAGCCGCATGGCGAGCAGTATTTAAAGATATACTTCTTAGTAAAAGAGTGGATCCTGTTCCACAAGAGCCACCTCCAATTCGACGGCTGACAGGAACAGATTTTTATATACAAGATGACCAAACCTTACGATTTGTTCGGCTAGGACATTCCACTATTATGCTCCAAATAGGAGAGAAGGTTTGGCTGATGGACCCTGTCTTTAGTGAACGAGTCTCTCTGTTTCAATGGGTTGGGCCTAAACGATTTCATCCTGTACCCATCAAAATGGAGGATTTACCACCCATTGAAGGTGTGTTGATTTCACACAACCATTTTGATCATCTGGATCATGATACTATCCTTCAGTTAAAGGATAGAGTAAAATATTTTTTTGTTCCCTTAGGCCTCGGAGAAACTTTAGTTTCTTGGGGCGTTCTTTTAGAAAAAATCACGGAACTGGATTGGTGGGAAAAAACACAAATTGGAAACGTTGAGTTGATTTCGACACCTGCCCAACATTTTTCGGGACGAGGTCTTTTTGCTTCAGATAAAACTTTATGGACCTCTTGGGTGATCAGAACACCTCAACATTCCGTTTATTTCAGCGGAGATTCCGGCTATTTTGAAGGCTTTCAGGAAATTGGGGAAAAGTACGGTCCTTTTGATCTGACCTTTTTGGAATGCGGAGCTTATCATAAAAGTTGGAGAACGATGCACATGATGCCTGAAGACAATCTGGAGGCTATCAAAGACTTGAAAGGGAAAGTCTTGGTTCCAATCCATAATGGTACGTTCGATTTGGCAAGCCATTCCTGGTATGACCCGATGGAACAGATCATGACTTTAGCACTAAAAGCTCAGATCCAATTTGTGATTCCTTTGATGGGGCAAATTGTGGATGGAAATAGTATCCCTAAAACAGTCGCATGGTGGAAACCTTCAAAAGCAACTACTAAGACCAAAGATTTTCTTAAATATAGATAGACATGAATATTTCGGTAAGGTGTTCTATCGCAAAGGATTTCAGGAGACTCATGATGAGGTTGTTGCACTACATGAAACTTGAGATGGTTCCCAGCCAGACAATTGCGTAGAGACAGACCGGGTGGATGCGCTTTTTTCCCCAGAGTTCAATAATTTGAATTTGAAAGTTTATCGCTCTAGCGTCAGTCCGTGTTCCCACTAGGCTGCTCACACAGGGCGTTCCTACTAGGCAGTTGAAAATCTTGTGATCCAACTAATCGCAACTGAGCCTAAATTGCAGATATCAACATCAAAAACCAAATATCCTGCGTTTTCATATTTGCAGATATTGTAAACATATCCCAAGGCAAACACCTTTTGAACTATCTGCAAAAATCACACGAATAAACGCTTTACAAAACCGTTGATATCTCCAACATATCGGTAGTTTTGGACTCCTGAAAGACCTGCGATATTCAATTTAAATCACAACTCAGAAGGGTGAATCCGAGCCTATGGATTTGCCCTTTTTATTGTCCCAAAGCCGCATTTTTTGGGCCTATTATTTGACACCAAAACCGAAGGTGCGATAAGTTGCAGATATCCATTTGGTATCTGCAATTTTGCCAAATTTCATGTATTCTCAATATATCTGTGTTTGGGTGATATTTGGTTTTCTGACAAGGTATCGCAACACTTTCCCCAGACTACCTAACCACAAGATATTGATTCTTTATATTTGATTTAAATTCCTAATTCCGATATACAAATTTTGATCTATCCAAAATTAATCTCCTATTAACTCAAACTGTTTTTAAAATAAAAATGGAGGGCATAAAAATGAAATGCCCAAATTGTCAGTTTGAGAATCCGGAAGGCTCAGCATTTTGTGGGGATTGTGGCGCAGCGCTGGAGGTGAGTTGCCCAAATTGCGGATCGATTCCACCCCCTGATTTCAAGTTTTGCAATAAATGCGGCCATGATCTACTGAAACCGCCAGAAGAGCCTCACAAAGACCTCTCCTTTGATCAGAAAATAGAAAAGATTCAAAAATATCTTCCCAAAGGCCTCTCCGAAAAAATTCTTTCTCAAAGGGATAGAATCGAAGGCGAGCGTAAGCAGGTGACGGTGATGTTCTGCGATATGGAGGGCTTTACGCCTTTGTCTGAGATGCTGGGTATCGAAGACGCATACTCGATTATAGATCAAGTTTATGAAATCCTGATTCACAAAGTCCACGACTACGAAGGTACGGTCAACGAGATGACCGGTGATGGAATTATGGCTCTGTTTGGAGCTCCGGTTGCTTTGGAGGATGCACCGCAACGAGCGATTCGATCCAGCCTTGCCATTCACCGGGAAATGGCAAAATTCAGTGACCAATTAAGGCAAGAAAAAAAAGATATCCCGCCTATTAAAATGCGAATCGGCATTCATACCGGACCGGTGGTAGTGGGTACCGTGGGCAACGATCTGCGAGTTGAGTTCAAGGCGGTCGGTGATACGGTAAATCTGGCCTCCAGAATGGAAGGACAGGCCCAACCCGGCACAACCTATATTACAGAGGATACATTCAAACTCACAGAAGGATTATTTCGCTTCGAGGGTCTGGGCCAGCGGGTGATTAAAGGCAAGGAAGAGCCGGTCAACGTCTACCGTGCCATCGCCCCCAGCACAAGAAGGACAAGGTTTGATGTCAGTGCAGAGCGGGGACTGACCCCTTTTGCGGGGAGGGAGCGGGAACTTGAGCTTTTGCTGGATGGGTTGGAGCGGTCCAAGGCAGGTCGGGGCCAGGCCTTTTCCATTATGTCTGAGGCCGGGGTGGGGAAATCCAGGCTTCTGTATGAGTTCAGAAAGGCTGTAGCCAGCGAGGATGTGACCTTTTTGGAGGGACGGTGCCTTTCGTATAGCAGGGCTGTGGCCTATCATCCGGTCATCGATATCCTGAAAGCAAACTTCGACATCCATGAAGGCGATGGGGATTTCGAGATCAGGGAAAAGATCAAAAGGGGCCTGAAAATCTCGGGGGCCGATGAGGCTTCCACCCTTCCATTTCTTTTGGAACTCTTAGCGGTCAAAGACAGCGGTATCGACCAGATCCCCATGAGTCCTGAGGTGAAAAAAAATCGAATCATTGAAGCATTAAAGCGCATCGTCCTTAAGCGTTCGGAGATCAGGCCCCTGATCATGGCCTATGAGGACCTGCATTGGATTGATAAAAGCTCAGAAGATCAGTTGAAGCATCTGTTGGAAAGCATACCGGGGGCAAGGGTCTTATTGATATTCACCTACCGGCCGGAGTTTGTGCACACCTGGGGTGCAAAATCATATCACAGTCAGGTAATGTTGAACCGGCTCTCCAATCGGGAAAGCCTCATGATGGTATCTCATCTCCTGGCCACGCAGGAGCTCGATAAAGAGCTTGAGGAGTTCATCCTTGAGAAGACCGAAGGGGTCCCGTTTTTCATCGAGGAGCTGATAAAGTCCCTTAAAGATTTAAAAATCATAGAGAGAGAGAACAACAGATATCGTATAACAAGGGATATCAAGGAGGTGACCATTCCTGCCACGGTTCAAGATGTCATCATGGCCCGGGTTGACTCCCTACCTCAGGAGATGAAGAGCCTACTTCAGACGCTTTCCGCGGTTGGGAGGGAGTCCAGCTACGATTTAATCAAGCGGGTAACGGGACTTACAGAACAGAAATTGCTGTCCCATCTATCGGCCCTAAAGGATTCAGAGCTTCTTTATGAGAGAGGAATATATCCCCAATCGACCTATATCTTCAAACATGCGCTAACTCAAGATGTGGCCTATGACAGCGTACTTCTCAAAAGGAGAAAGGAGATTCATGAAGGAATAGGAAGAGCCATGGAAGCCCAGTACCCGGATCGCCTTGAAGAACACTACGAGCTGTTGGCCTACCACTATGGGCACAGTGCCAACGCGGACAAGGCGGTCCAGTATCTGGATCTGGCCAACCAAAAGGCAGCTAAGCTCAAGGCGATGGAGGAGGCTAAAGCCTATTTTGATGAGGCCATGGCGCTCCTTGATACTCTGCCCGAGACTGAAGAGAACCGACACTGGCGAATCTCTCTGTTAGTGAGCCAGGGGGAGACGTTCATGCTGCTCCTTAAGATCCCAGAGTATTACGATCTTTTGACCCGCTACGAGCCCACGGCGAGCGTGTTAGGGAATCCAGAGCTATTGGGGGCCTTTTATAGCCGCTTGGGACAGTGTGAGTTTTCGTTCGGCCACTATGATAATGCCATCCACACGTTGGGCAAAGCGGCTGAACTCGCTGAAGTGTCCGGAAACGTTGAAGAGGCCGGGTATGCATATGTGTTCCGGGCATTTAGCCATTTTGATAGGGGTGATTACGACCGAGTCCTGGCCTTAAAAGAAGACGTCCTTCGCACGATGGAGCATCAGTTTAACCTTCGTTTTCATACGTATGCGTTGTCCTTAGCCTCAAGGGCTCACGCATGTCTCGGTCGCTGGGATGAGGCGGTGGAAGAAGGCCAAAAGGCGCTGAGCGTAGCCGAGGAATTTTCAGACAACAGCCTGATCTCTTGGTCGGCCTCTAACCTTTCGATATCCTATACCTTGAGAGGCGACCTGGCTCGGGCAGTCGAATGTGGAGAGCTGGCGGCTGAGAAAGCGCCAACGCCTGTCGACAAAGCGTTTGCGCAGAGAAGTCTTGGGTGGGCTTGGTGCCGATCCGGAGAGACAACGAGAGGAATTGAGTTTCTGACTACGGTTTTACCGATTTTGCGAGCTGGGCGGTTCATTCCAACTGAAATTCCGCTCATGTGCTTTTTAGGCGAAGGGTACTGGATGGCCGGGGAGAAGGACAAAGCGAGGCAGACGCTCGAAAAAGGCTTGGAAATGGCAGAGCGTTATGGGGCGAGGTATGAACTCGGGTTCGCTCACCGCCTCCTGGGCGAGATTTCCCTGAAAAACAACCCGGCTGAGGCGGCACCCCGCTTCGAGAAAAGCATTGCCATTTTTCAAGAGATCAAAGCCGAGAACGAGTTAGCGATGGCCTACGCAGGCTATGGCCGACTCCACAAAAAGCAAGGCGAAATCACGCGGGCTCGGGAGTACCTAGCGAAGGCCATGGAGATCTTCGAACGGCTGGCTACTCCGATTGAGCCAAACAAGGTAAGAGAAGTTTTGGCCAAGTTGCCTGAAGCTTAGACTTATGTGATCACAGGTTACCAGATGGAACTGCACATGATTTCCCGTAGGAATAATACCTCTATGGACCGCATACCTCTGGCGGCATCTCTCCCAGATCACTATCCTCAGATACCCAGTATAGTAAGACACCCGCTGATTTAAACTAATGAATATTAATTAGTCAAATACTGGCCCCGATTACACCTAAAGCGCTCCGCTACCGATCTCCTTCTGGCGACTCCGAGGAATCGCCTTTCGGGTTACTTTTTTCTGTGTCTTCCTGCGCAAGTGAGAGAGTCTGAGGCCAGAGAATGACAGGAATTTATGAAATGGGGGTTTCGTGAGATTACTTAAGCGATAGCCAGAATGGTGGCAGCTCTGTAGATCGCCGGTGGCAGCATAGAATTGTCAGATCTTGGTCTATTGTATTCTGAGGTACTTTCTTTTTCTTGTTCCACCATTTCTTGTATTTTCTGACTGAAAATTTTTATGGCAGGTCTTTGATAGCGGTATCAACTAAAAAATCTTATAATTTCATTGCGTTATAGAAAATAGTATCCCGGGCTGCAAACTCCATATCCTCCGCGAACTCTTCAATGTAATTATCAATGCACGCGGCCACTGTTTTCTTATCCAAGTTTCTGATTTTAGTCTTAATTTTTCTTTTCATAACAGCACATTTTTTCTTGATTTCATCTCTGAATTCTATTATATTTTAGTATTCTGAAAATGTGGATAAAATTAGTATAACATATTGAAATTATATACTATTTATTTACTGCTAATAGTTAGTTAAATTTTTAGCCCTCAATCCTATTGAAAATATTGGGATTTTTTAGCGGGGCCAGCGATTTGGTTTTTGATGGTCAGGTTGCTAACCGATTTTTTTTAATTCCGGTTAGTTATCTGAACTCACGATGTCATAATCCAAACTGCGATGCGCCCTGCGGCCATCGACTAAAGGAGGTTCATTCCAATGGACGTCAGCCGTAAGTTGGGTATTTTGGTTTTCTGTGCCGTACCGGCTATCATTGGCGGCGGAATTGTTTTCGCAATATTTGACAGCTGGGCCCCGGTTTTCATTTATGAAACCCTTCTGATATTTGCAGCCGGAGGGTTTATTGCCAAGTAAAAAATCTGTCCTCAAACCTTACAAGAGCCCTCACTTGATTAGAAGTGGTTTCAAAACCCCATCTAAGGCCCAATGGCTGCGTTGCAGGCCTCCGATAAATGCTCACATACAAATGTATGCTGCGCTTTCTCGATCGGCCTGCGCCTTGCCCTTGAACCTGATCTGGGGTTTTGAAACCACTTCTATTATCATTGCAATGGCCAACCTATTCCACAGGCAATAAATTTGCGTTGTGGTGTTTGTCCCGATCGACTATTTTGACTCCTAAATTTCGATAGGAGGGAATGTGAACAATCAGGGTTCCCCGAATTTGATCTTATGGTTTTTTCTGGCTGTTTTTACCTTGTCCTGTTTCATGATGGGTTGGCTTTTATGGCCCTTTATATCGGTTATTATCCTGGCCATCGTGGTTACCGGTGTTTTTATTCCGGTTTATAAACTTTTGAATCGAAAATTAAATCCTACGATTGCATCACTGTTGACCTGCGGTCTGATTTTTTTTGTCCTTTTCTTGCCGCTTTCGTTTTTTGTGGGAATTTTGGCCAATGAAGCCTGGGACTTGTATTTAACCGCAAGGGACGCGTTACAAAGCAAACCCATTATGGGGTTGCTTGAAAGAAGTGACATATTTGAAAAAATAAACCAATTTCTGGCTAAGTTTAAAATTGAAATCACGGGTGAACAGCTCAACCGGGCGATTGCCGAAATCGGCAGGGTGGTAGGGCTTTTTTTGTATGAGCAGGCCAGATCCATCACGGCCAATGTGTTTAAATTTATCGTCAACTTTTTTTTCATGCTGTTAATTATCTTTTACCTGCTAATTGACAGCCATCGCCTGGTCGCTTTTATCGTCAAACTCTCTCCCTTACCGGAGGCTCAGGATCAAAAATTGATTCAAAAATTCAAAGACATTGCCACCGCAATTCTGCTGGGCAATGGCCTGGGCGGATTGATCCAGGGCACGCTGGGCGGAATTGTTTTTGCCGTCTTTGGGCTACAATCGCCTTTTGTGTGGGGCGTCATCATGGCGCTGCTGGCGTTTTTGCCGATTTTGGGAATCGGCGGCGTGTTTGTACCGGCAGCGATTTTTTTATTCTTGCAGGGGCGCATCGGCGCCGGTATCTTTTTCCTGGTATTTTATATTGTCCTTTCAGGCAGCATTGAATATTTCTTCAAACCCAAATTGGTGGGTAAACGGGTAAGGATGCACACCCTGATCGTATTTCTTTCCATCATTGGCGGACTGAAGCTGTTCGGAATATTGGGCATTATTTACGGCCCCCTGGTGGTAACCGCGTTTTTAACCCTGGCTGAGATCTACCAAGCGAGTTATCAACAACTGGTAGAACGCGCAAGGTAGAAGCTTGAACACATCTCAAAAAGGTGGATCAGGGTTCAGGGCAAGGCGCAAACCGATTCGAAAGCGGAGCATACACGTAAGTATGTGAGCATTTTGAATCGGTTTGCAACGCCGCCATGGACACTTAGACGCATTTTTGAGATGGGTTCCTGTGACTTCTAACCACTAACTACTTTAAATGGAGTTGAGATGTATCAGAGCGATCGTTCTGCTGAAATCAGCATCGAAAAAGAAATGAAAAAATCATATCTTGATTACGCCATGAGTGTAATCATCGGCAGGGCACTGCCGGATGTGCGCGATGGACTAAAACCGGTTCACCGGCGTGTCCTATATGCCATGCGGGAGTTAAAAAATGACTGGAACAAAGCGTATAAAAAATCGGCCCGCATTGTGGGTGATGTGATCGGCAAATTTCATCCCCACGGTGATTCGGCGGTTTATGATACGATTGTACGGCTGGCCCAGGATTTTTCCATGCGCTATCCGCTCGTTGATGGCCAGGGCAACTTTGGCTCCGTTGACGGCGATCCCCCGGCTGCCATGCGATACACGGAAATTCGAATGATGCGCCTGGCGCATGAGATGCTGGAAGATTTAGAAAAAGAGACGGTTAATTTTGCGCCCAACTATGATGAGTCCTTATTTGAGCCGACCGTGTTGCCGGCCAAGATCCCCAGTCTGCTGATCAACGGATCGTCCGGCATCGCTGTGGGGATGGCCACCAATATCCCGCCCCACAATCTGTCTGAAGTTATTGCAGCCCTAAACGCCCTTATCGATAACCCGGAGATTTCAATCGACGAGCTTATTGAACTTGTGCCGGGTCCTGATTTTCCTACAGGCGGTATGATTTATGGAACTGATGGCATAAGGTCTGCCTATCAAACCGGACGAGGTGGGGTCCGCATCCGGGCAAGGCTTCTTGTTGAAAAAGACAAACGCACCCAGCGGGAGACCCTGGTCGTCACAGAGCTACCCTACCAGGTGAATAAAGCCAAGCTGATTGAAAAGATTGCTGAACTGATCAGGGATAAAAACATCGAAGGCATAAGATTCGTTCGGGATGAATCGGATCGCGACGGAATGCGAATCGCGCTGGGGCTAAAAAAAGACCAGATCGCCGGCGTGGTCATCAATCAACTTTACAAACATACCCGCATGGAGAATAGTTTTGGAATTATTTTGCTGGCGGTTGTCAATGGGCGGCCTGAAGTTCTTAATTTTAAAGAGATTTTGCAATATTTCATTCTGCACCGCAAGGATATCGTCATACGGCGGACCCGCTATGATCTGAAAAAGGCCGAAAACCAGGCCCATATTCTTGAAGGTTTAAAGATTGCATTGGATAATCTGGATGCTGTAGTGGCCTTGATTCGCGCATCCAAATCACCGGCGGAGGCCAAATCCCAGCTGGTGAAGAAATTTGATCTGACCGAAAAACAAGCCCAGGCAATTTTGGACATGCGACTGCAGCGGCTCACCGGACTTGAGCGCGATAAGATTCAGCTGGACTATAAAAATATCATCAAAGATATAGCCAGATTTAAGGAGATCCTTGCCAGCGAGAAGCTGGTGCTCAATATTATTAAAGATGAGCTTTCAGAGATACTGGAGAAGTTCGGCGATGATCGCTATACCGAGATTATCGAAGAGACCAAAGAAATTACCATCGAGGATATGATTGTTGAAGAGGATATGGTCGTCACGATCTCCAAACGAGGGTATATCAAACGCAATCCCATCACACTGTACAGAAACCAACGCCGGGGCGGTAAAGGCAAAACTGCGATGGGGACCAAGGAAGATGATTTTGTCGAACATCTGTTTGTCGCTTCTACCCACCACACTTTTCTTTTCTTTACAAATCAGGGCAGGGTTTACTGGCGTAAGGTCTACGATATGCCCCAGGCCGGCCGTATGGGCCTCGGGAAGGCGATTGTGAATCTGCTGAATTTCGGAAAAGAGGAAAGGCTTACCACCGTGTTGGCGGTGCCGGAATTTGAGCCGGGTTATCATGTTTTGATGGGGACCAAAAATGGGGTGATTAAAAAGACGGATTTAATGGCCTTCAGCCGCCCCCGCATCGGCGGCATCATTGCGCTGAATCTCCTTGAGGGTGATGAATTGATTGCTGCGCGTATTACCGATGGCACCTTGAATGTGTTCCTGGGGTCGCGCATGGGAAAATCCATCCGCTTTCACGAATCCGATATCCGCCCATCGGGGCGCGTTGCTACCGGGGTCCGGGGAATGCGCCTGGCTCAAGGAGATCGAATCGTAGGTATGGAGGTCCTCAGCCACGGTCAAACGCTGTTTGCGGTGACCGAAAACGGATACGGCAAGCGCACTTCGATTGATGAATATCCGGTCCAGAAACGCGGCGGCAAGGGTGTCATTTCAATAAAAACCACCGAACGCAACGGGATGGTCGTAGAGATATTGCTGGTTGAAGAAGATGATGATTTGATGCTGATGACCAGCGCCGGCAAAGTAATTCGAATGCAGATTAATTCGATATCCATAATTAGCCGCAATACCCAGGGTGTGACACTCATGGGCATGGATATCGAAGAACGGGTTGTCGGTGCCGCAAGACTGGCAGAAAAAGAAGCCTAGACGCTTAAGAAATGCAAACACCAAGTGAAATTGATCTGAAGAAATTCAAAATCGCCGTTGTGGGGGCCGGAAGCTGGGGGACGGCCATCGCCGATCTGCTGGCATACAAAGGCTATCAGGTCGACCTCTGGGTCTTTGAAAAAGAGGTCCGGGATCATATTGAAAAATTTCATGAAAATAAGCTTTTTCTTCCGGACCACATGCTTGCGCCCAATCTTTCATCTTCAAATGATCTGGCCGCTGTTGTATCCGATAAGAATCTAATCGTGATCGTCGTGCCTTCGCATGTTATGCGGGCGGTGACCCAAAAAATGGCCGGACATCTATCGGCCGGCACGATTATTACATCTGCTTCAAAGGGCATTGAGCAAAAAACACATCTAACCATGTCAGGTGTGATCAAAGAGAATCTTCCCGAAGTCGGGGCCGACCGCATGGCGGTGATCTCAGGCCCCAGTTTTGCCAGGGAGGTCGCTCAAAGAATGCCCACTTCGGTAACGGTGGCGTGCCAGGACCCTGAAATTGCCGCCGTGGTGCAGCACGTATTTGCAACAGCCTATTTCAGAGTGTATACCAGTGATGACGTTGTCGGTGTTGAACTGGGCGGTTCTGTAAAAAATGTAATTGCGATTGCATCCGGCATCCTGGATGGTCTCGGAATGGGTCTAAATACCCGGGCAGCGCTTATTACAAGAGGCATGACCGAGGTCCGCCGCCTGGGACTTCATCTTGGAGCCAATCCAAGAACGTTTACCGGGCTGGCCGGCTTTGGAGATCTGGTACTGACGTGCACGGGCAATCTCAGCCGAAACTATACGGTCGGTATCAAGCTGGGCAAAGGTAAAAAACTTAAACAAATACTGGATGAAATGCACATGGTGGCCGAGGGCATTAAAACTGCGAAATCCGTCTATAATTTTTCCCGCAAGCTCGGTGTTGAAATGCCGATATGCCACGAGATTTATCGTATTCTTTATGAAGACCTGGCGCCTAAAGAGGCCGTCTACCGATTAATGACACGATCCTTGAAGCAAGAGCTGGATGAGGCGTAAGGCGGGTCACGGGTTTGAAATGAAGGTTTCAGGTGTCAGTGTTCAGCATTTGGCCTGGCGGTTTCAGCTCCGTCAATGCTGACACCTGAACACTGACACCTGAAACCTATTACTAGGTATTTGATACCAAAATAATCTAGAACCGAAAGCAGTTCTATGCCCGATGATAGAAACAAAAAAGCACATAAAGGCGAGGGCCACAGGCAAAGATTGCGCGAACGATTTCTGGCCGGCGGCCTTGATGGTTTTCATGACTACGAGGTGATCGAACTCTTGCTCACCCTGGCCATGCCGCGCAAAGATTGCAAAGACGCGGCCAAAGAAGCCCTGAAAAGATTTAAAACACTGCAAGGAGTACTAGAAGCCACACCGCAGGAGCTTGGTAAAGTCGACGGCATCGGCCCCAAAAACCTTTTCGGTCTTAAACTGATCAAAGCCGCTGCCGATAGATATCTTGAAAAGAAACTCATTCACAAAGATGCCATTAATGATTCAAAGGCGCTTTTTGATTACCTCTACCATAGTATCGGAGACAAAAACCGAGAACTTTTTAAAGTCATATTTTTGAACTCCAAAAACCAGGTGATTACCGCCAGTACTATTTCTGAAGGGACCTTGACCGCAAGCAGCGTATATCCGCGTGAAGTCATTCAGGCAGCCCTCAGCCATGATGCCGCTGCCCTTATTTTTGCCCACAATCACCCTTCAGGTGACCCG
>Ga0209165_10000620_pt1 | contig 12153 bp, 11 predicted proteins | sample tdAd001_FD_187122 | JGI IMG/M metagenome (GOLD analysis project Ga0209165, IMG submission 187122) | Marine sediment microbial communities from the Atlantic coast under amendment with organic carbon and nitrate - tdAd00.1 (SPAdes)... | ecosystem: Environmental > Aquatic > Marine > Coastal >... | reverse complement strand
CAATGGTGGCGGCCCTGCGACCATCAGTCGCAGCAGGATGTCTTCATCGTTCGTTCCAAAAAAGACACGGCCAAATATGATGTTTTTGAGCATGTTGCTACGGTATCCGGAGAAAAAGAGCGACTCCTGAGGACCTGTGTCGAGGTGGGGATGAACCCCAACAAACCGGTTCGAGGCGGGCTCAAAAAATAACCAACACATATTCTGATCCCGCCTCGTCTCGAGGCGGGATCATCCGAAAGGGGTTATAAAAGCAGATGGACTGGACGGTCATTGTGATGCAGCTTTTTACGGGGTTATCGCTGGGTATGCTCTATGTCATGCTCGCCTTGGGTCTGTCCATCATCTTTGGACTGCTCACTGTCGTCAATTTTGCCCATGGGGCCATGTACATGTGGGGGGCATATGCCGGCGTATCGATCGTTGCCATCACCGGGAACTTTTGGCTGGCACTGATCGTAACCCCGCTGGTTATTGGCGGTTACGGTCTGGTCGTTGAAAGAGGACTTATTCGCCCCCTTTATGGGCGCGATATCAACTATCCGTTATTGCTCACCTTCGGTCTTCAATTCATTATGATAGAGATTATCCGAATCTTCTGGGGAACTTCCGACCAACCCTTCAGTGCTCCGGACATTCTATCCGCACCGATCGAAATGTTTGGCGTATTTTATTTCCCCTCCTACCGTTTGTTCGTGATTGGCGTGACCATTGTCATATGTGCGGTTTTATGGTTTTTTCTGGAAAAGACAAACCTGGGGCTGATCATTCGGGCCGGAACGCGAGACTCGCTGATGGTGCGTGCCCTGGGTATTGATATGAATCGAATCTGGTGGCTTGTTTTTGGCATCGGTTCAGCACTGGCGGGTATTGCAGGCATACTGGCATCCCCGATTCGAAGCGTATTCCCGGAGATGGGGATTGCCATGTTGGTGGAATGCTTTGTTGTGGTTGTTGTCGGGGGAATGGGGAGTCTTAAAGGCGCGATCCTTTCGGGAATCATCATGGGAGAAGCGATTGCCATCACGACTCTTTTTTATCCCCCGATGGCTGATATCGTTATCTTTCTCGTGATGGCCGTCGTCCTGCTGGTACGGCCCTCCGGTCTTTTCGGCAGAGCAGGCCTTCTTGGATAATCATGGCCTCAAAGGGGAAGCAAGTGGTCGATGAAGAAAATGTAACGGGCGCAATGATGCAATTGGAATCGGATCAGAGCCGATGGCAGAAAACGGTAGGCTTCATCCAACGCTACCCTCTTCTTTTCACTGTGGCCTTCCTCTTTATTTTTCCCTTTATTGTTCCCTATCAGGCATTGGCTACCGAGATTATCATCTGGGGGCTTTTCGCCCTCGGGTACAACGTCTGCCTGGGGTACACCGGAATGCTCTCTTTCGGCCACGCCGCCTATTTTGGGGTGGGCGCCTATGCAACCGGAATTGTGCTTATCCGTCTCTGGGAAAATGTGTGGTTTGGGCTCTTTTGCGGCCTGCTAATGGGTGCGGTCACAGCCTTTATTCTGGGATATTTGTGCATTAAACGCCGCGGTATTTATTTTGCGATGCTGACCCTGGCTTTTGCCCAGCTTATTTATTTCATCGGTTTTCAGTGGGTGGATCTGACCGGCGGGGATAACGGTTTGCGGAACATCCCCCTCGTGCCCCTATCTCTCCCCGGGCTTTCCATAGATATCACTACGCCTCTGCGTTATTACTTTTTTGTCCTTTTTTTCGTTGTGCTGTCGCTCCTGGCGCTCAACAGAATTTTGCAATCGCCCTTCGGGCATGTATTGCAGGCCGTGCGGGAAAATGAGCATCGCGCCCTGAGTTGCGGATACGAAACCACCAATGTCCGCTGGATGGCATTCATCATATCCGGGTCCATCTCGGGCCTGGCCGGAGGCCTTTATGCCCTGTATTTACACTTTGTCGGCATCGAAACGCTTCACTGGCTCACATCGGGCCAGGTTGTCATGATCACCCTTTTGGGCGGTATGGGCACTTTTATCGGGCCTTTTATCGGGGCCGGGGTGTTCCTTTTCCTGGAAGACGTCTTAAGCGCCTTGACCGCAAACTGGATGATATTCCTCGGAACGATTTTTGTTCTCTGCGTCCTGTTTTTTCCGGGCGGCATATGGGGCACGATTAAAGAACTCACAAGCAAGGGAAACACCTAAGAGGCAGGAAACCCATGTCAGCAATCCTTGAAACGGTCAGCCTGACCAAGAGCTTCGGCGGCTTATTTGCTGTGGACGATGTGAACTTTAGCTTGCAAAAAGGCGATCTGCAATCCATCATCGGGCCGAATGGGGCCGGGAAGAGTACATTTTTTAGATTGATTTCGGGAGAACACAAGCCCACTGCCGGCCAGATCTCATTTGGCGGCAAAGATATTACCGGTTTGTCCCAGACGGCCATATCCCATTTGGGCATTGCCGTTGCTTATCAAATCACCAATATTTTTCCCATGCTGACCGTCTTTGAAAACGTCCGGGTGGCGGCGCAGTCCCGACAAACCGCCTTCAATTTCTGGTCTAGGGCCCTCTCTTTGAGTGATGTCCTTGACCAGACATCGCAGATTCTCGAAGATATCGGCCTTGCCGAATTCAAGGATGAAATAGCGGGTAATTTGTCCCACGGCGATCAAAAGCGCCTGGAGATCGGCATTGCCCTGGCGACCAAACCCAAACTGTTACTTCTTGATGAGCCCACGGCCGGCCTTGCTCCGACAGAGACCCGGCAGACGATCGAACTTATCAAAAAAATTGCCCGGAACCTGACCATTATTCTGGTCGAGCACAAGATGAAGGTCATCATGGAGGTATCCGACAAAATTACGGTATTGCACTATGGCAAGCTTCTTGCCCAGGGAAGTCCCGATGAAATCCGTTCCAACGAAGATGTGCGCAAGGTGTATCTCGGCGGTGTAAAAGTCTGATTACAGGAGTCCCGATGCTGCTAACAATAGAAAATATAAATACATATTACGGCCTAAGCCATGTCCTGCAGGATGTCTCTTTAGAGGTGGACAAGAACGAGATTGTGACCCTGGTCGGTCGAAATGGGGCCGGCAAAACCACCACGCTCAAGAGTATCCTCGGGATTACCCCGATCCGCTCAGGGCAGATTGTCTTCAACGGGGAGGATATCAGCGCCGTGCCCACGCATTTGGCCGTCCAGAAGGGAATCTCCTACGTGCCCGAGGAACGGCGCATAATCCCCGGATTATCCGTGCTCGAAAACATCAAGCTGGCTTTACTTAAAAGCAAAAACCGCCATCGCGAACAGGAAATGATAGAAAAAATCAGCCAATATTTCCCAATATTAGAGAAACGTCTCTCTCAGGAGGCATCGAGTCTCAGCGGCGGGGAGCAGCAAATGCTGGCTATTGCCCGCGGCCTTGTGACCGACCCTGAGCTCATACTCATCGACGAACCCACCGAAGGCCTCATGCCTATATTGGTCGAGCTCATTGCCGAAATCATTGAGACCATCCACCGTGAAGGCGTCACCGTTTTATTAGTGGAGCAAAACATGGAGATGGCACTGAGTATCTCGCACCGTGCCTATGTCATGGATGAGGGGCGGATTCAGTCTTCCGGGCCCGCCAAAGAGATTCTGGCTGATGAAGAGATTCAACGCCGCTACCTATCCGTTTAACAAAATGGATCACCATCGCCACAGGATGATGATCTGAGAATAATCCCCGAATGGTCAAGCTCAAATATGATGGCGTATGTTGACATGATTTTTTATATCCTTCGGAGAAAGGAGGTGGATTTCGCGGGGCATAAGGAAAATCAGTGCAAACCTATTTAGTATCAAAATATAAAAAAGCATAGGAGGGAAAAAATGGGAATAAATGCCATGCATACGAAATATTCCACCTGGGACGGCGCAGCAGAAATGAAAAAGTTTGCCAAGAATTTTAAACCTGCGGCTACGCCCATGGCTTTTGAATATCCCGTAATCCCCGGTTATTTCGGTTATCGGGGCGCGGGAACCCAGGGGGTGGATTTTGATGACAGGATCGACTTTAGCCGAATGAGAAAATATCGGGTGGAACGTACCAAAGAACAGCTCAAGGCATTTAATGTGGGGGCGATCCTTTCTATTCAGGAGTGGAATACGCGTTACATTACCGGGACATGGACACCCGCCTGGACCACCCCCTCATCCGGACTGCGCTATTGTATGATGCCCGCCACCGCCGATAGCCCTATTTTGTACGAGCAGGGTGAAATCGGATATCATACCCGCCAGATGGCCCCCTGGCTTGACAAGGTCAAGGTGGCCATAACCGGGGCAGGGTGGAGCAGTATTATCATGGGCAAATCCGCCCACATTGCGCAAAGGGATAAACTGGTAACCCAGATTATGGACGACATGAAGGCATACGGAGTGGCGAATGAGACCTTAGCGATAGATGCTTGGGATCCCGGGCTGGTCGAAGGATTCCAGGCCAAAGGGGTCAATGTGATCCCTGCCACGGAACTCATGTTTCAGGCGCGAAAAATAAAAAACCAAGACGAGGTGGAATGCCTTAGAATCGCATCGGCCATTGGCGATTCACAATTCCAAACCATGAAGGATATGCTCAAGCCGGGGGTAAAGGAGAACGAGATTATGGGGGCCATGCACAAGACGGCCTATGACCTGGGAGGAGAAGTTTACTCCGGTATGCTGGTCACTTCGGGTCCCTTCAGCTGGCCCAATTCTCGTTATATGACCGATCGCATTATTCGACCCAGCGACATTGTTTTCGCCGATGTATATAACACGACGTACAATGGTTACCATATATGTTATTATCGGACATTCAGTGTCGGGAAACCCCCTCAGCAGCTCGTCGATGTTTACAACCAGGCTCTGGAATGGCTATACAACTCCATTAGCGTCATCAAGCCGGGCGTATCGACTAAAGATGTGGCTGACCAATGGCCCCCCTGCGAGAAGGATTGGAGCGATATTCTTGTTGCCTATGAGGATCAAACGGCAGGGAGCAATTGGGCCCATGGTATCGGGCTGTCTCTGTATGAACTGCCTCTGATCTGGCGTGGATGTTCCCTCGATCACCCGATGACCCTTGAGAAGGGTATGACCTTTGCTATTGAAACCCAACACGGCGTTCCCGGCATTGGTGGTATCAGGATAGAGGAAATGATCCATGTGACCGACGATGGTGTGGAAATATTGAGCCAGTGGCCGATCGACGAGATAATGGTCGTTGACTTTTGATGATCTCGATCCGGACAAGCGGGAAGACCGCGCTGCGGCCTTCCCGCTTTTTCACCTAACAGTTGACCGGTATCGGGTGAGCGGATCGGGACCCGCAGGCAACCGCCACGATCAAACAGGGAGAAAGAGGGATCTATGGCCTATAAAGGATTTGATTTAACTCAAAAGTCAGCCGTCGTTACGGGGGCCGGGACCGGGATCGGAAAGGCCATTGCGGTGGGTCTGGCCCAAGCGGGGGCCGATGTGGCCCTGATCGGAAGAAGATTGGAACCGCTTCAGGAGACCGCAAAGGAGGTGACGGCCGCAGGTGTGCGGGCCCTGGTACTTCAAGGGGATATCTCGGATATCAATTTCCATGCCCGCGCTGTTTCCGAGACGCTTGCCGGTTTCGGCAAGATCGATGTGTTGATCAATAATGCCGCGGTATTATTTAAAGGCGCGATCGAGGAGACCACTGAAGAGATCTGGGACACGACCATGAACATAAACCTCAAGGGAAATTTCTTCTTTGCACTGGCTGTCGGTCGTGAAATGATTAAACGCAAGCAAGGGAAAATTATCAACATCCTGTCCAATTGCAGCTTCGTGGCCGAGCACGGCATCGGCGCCTATTGCGTCAGTAAAGGCGGCCTGCTGATGACCACCCGCTGTTTGGCCACCGAATGGGGTCCTTACGGCATCCAGGTGAATGGCATCGGTCCGGCCTTTGTGCGGACGCCTATGAACGATCCGGTTCTGGCCGATCCCGACTTCGTGGAATGGAGCACCAACCGGATTCCGCTCCACCGCATGGGACAGCCTGAAGAAGTGGTCGGTGCGGCCATTTTCATGGCCTCGGATGTTTCCAGTTTCGTTAACGGTGCAATTCTGATGGTGGACGGAGGGTTTACCGCCTGCTAGTTCGATTTTTTTCTTTTCAGGGCCAGAAGCACTTTTTCCGGTGTGACGGGAAGGTCTGTAATAAAAAGACCGGTCGCTTCGGCCACGGCCGATACCAGGGCGTCCGGCGTGCCGATGGTTGCCATCTCACCGACCCCTTTGGCCCCAAAAGGTCCGACGGGATCGTTTGTCTCAACCAGGATAGGGGATACCGGAGGCATGTCTAAAGACGTCAATACCCGGTAATCCAGAAGATAGTTGTTCTTCATTCTGCCCACTTCATCCAGGGCGATCTCTTCGCTCATGGCAAAGCCGAGCCCCATGTGCACCGCCCCCTCTATCTGTCCGATGGCCCCCAGGGGGTTGATGGCTTTGCCCAGATCCTGTGAAGCCGCAACGTCCAGGACATGAATTTGACCGGTCCCGGGGTCGACCTCCACTTCGATGGCCTTGGCGCCGAAGGAAAAGGCCATGGAGAAGTTGCCGCGGCCCGTTACCGGATCCGCCAGCTGACTGGGTGCATCCCAGTGAGACTTGGCCATAACAGCCTGACCGTCCTTGCGGTAGCGGTTGAAACGCACCACATCCGCGACACTCATGCTTTTGCCGGGGGCCGATTTGACAAAGACCGTGCTGTTTCGAATCTCCAAATCGTCCGGATGGACCTCCATTTTTACGCCGGCGGCATCGAGGATCTGCTTGCGGGCGTCTTCAGCTGCCTTTTGAATAGCCATCCCTCCGACGGCCGTATTACGGCTGGCCCGGGAGCCCCATCCCATCGGGCAGGTCTCGGTGTCGCCAAAAATGGTGTTGATCTTCTGCACCTCAATCCCCAGGACCTCCGCAGCTATTTGCGTCAGGGCGGTGCTGGAGCCGCTTCCGATATCCACACAGGAAGTCGCCAGATTCACGGACCCGTCATCATTGACCGTAAGGGCTGCGCCGGCAAAGTCGGCATCGATGCCGGGGGAAAGTCGCACGCCGGTAAAGTGCACCCCGCAGGCGATCCCCAAACCCCTGTTGGGAGTCGGGTGGGCCCGTTTTTCCTTCCAGCCGATTTTTTCCGCCGCCTCTTCGAGGCACTCCACCAGGCCGCAACTCTTGAGTATGGCCCCGGAGGCCGTCTCGTCTCCGGTGCGCACGGCATTCTTGATCCGAAGTTCCAGTGGATCCATCCCCAGCCGTTCGGCAATCATGTTGAGCTGGGTTTCACCGGCATAGTGGACCTGCGGGTTGCCGATGCCCCTCATGGCGCCGCCGTATGGGAGATTTGTGTAAACCGTGTAACCATCGTAACGGTAGTTCATGAATCGATACAGGGTTCCTTGCATGGCGCCGCCTACATTGGTCACCACCGGTCCGTAATCGCAATAGGCGCCGTTATCGCAGATATTGGTAATATGGCGTCCCGTGATGGTGCCGTCATTTTTGATGCCGGTCTTGACCGTCATGATAAACTTGTGCCGAAAAGTGGAAAAGATGAATTCTTCATCCCTGGTGTACTCAATCCTGACAGGCCGCCCCGATTTCCGGGCCAGCACGATGGCGGCAAAGTCCATGGGGAACTTGCTCGTGGCCCGGCTGCCAAACCCTCCGCCCACATGGTTGGTAATGACGCGAACCTTGCTTTCCGGGATGCCCAGGGCCTTGGATAGCTGCACGCGGGTAACGGAGGGCATCTGGGAACAGTAGTAGAAAGTGAGCTTGCCGCCGGCATCCCAGACCGCCGTGCAGTTATGGGGTTCCGGACAAACGTGGGCCACTCGCTGTGTCTCAAAACGGTCTTCAAAGACATGGTCGGCCTCTTGAAAAGCCCTCTCGACGTCGCCGATATTGTAACGGGGATTGGCAGCGATGTTGCGCTCAGTGCCCTCATGGATGATCGGCGCCCCTTCCTGCATGGCCTCTTCGGGGTCAAAGATCGCCGGCAGCGGCTCATAATCCACTTTGATGCGCTCGAGGGCTTCAAGGGCCGTATCCACATCCACGGCAGCCACGGCGGCGACCGGGTCGCCCACATAGCGGACCTTTTCGGTCTGGAGGGGAATCTGGTCCATATGCGATACACCAAAGACAAACGGGGTTTCCTCACCCGTGATCACTGCCTTGACGCCAACCATGCGCTCGGCCCTGCTGGTGTCAATGTTGAGGATTCTGGCGTGAGGGACGGGGCTTCGCAGCAAGCGACCCCACAGCATATTGGGAACCGTCACATCCACTGAAAAAATGGCCTCACCCGTAACCTTGACCTCCGCGTCAACCCTGGGGACATCCTTGCCAACAAAGTCTAAATCTTTCATGGATTTTTACTCCTTCACACTGTCTGCCGCTGAAAGAATGGCGTCCACAATGCGAACGTACCCCGTGCAGCGGCAAAGGTTTCCGGCAATGGCCGTTTTGGCTTCTTCTTCGGTGGGTTGGGGATTCTTTTTCAAAAAGGCCTTGGTGGTCATGATCATCCCCGGGCTGCAGAAACCGCACTGTACGGCGCCCTTGTCAACAAAGGATTTCTGGATGGGGTCAAGATTTCCGTCCCGGGCCACCCCTTCGATGGTCTCGATCTTTTTCTTCTGGGCGTCCACGGCAAGTGTCAGACAGGCATTGACTGCCACTCCGTCCAGCAGTACGGTACAGGACCCGCACTCACCCATGTCACACATTTTTTTTGTGCCCAGCAATTGGAGGTCTTCGCGGATGACTTGCAGCAAGGTCCGTCGGTTCTCCACCTCTAGCTTATGGATCTCAGCGTTGATCGTAAGCGTAATCTCTCTTTTCATGACACACCTCATCTCCTTGTGCACGTAATTGTCAGTGAAATTTTGTTTGCTCTAAAGGGCGGAGCAACTCAGGCCAGGCTCTCCTTAATGCCTTTGTAAACGAGTTCTTTGACCAGTTCGGTTCGATATTCTTTGGATGCCCGCAGATCCGTAATGGGGGTACATTCGGCTGCCGCTGCCTCACCGGCTTTTCGGATGAGCGGGTCTTCAATTTTATTGCCTTTCAGTATCTTTTCGGCATTTTTGGCTCGAAAAGGTTTGGGCGCAACGGAGCCCAGAGCAATCCGGACCTCGTCAAAGGTGCCCCCCCGGGTTTTGACCAGGACGCCCAGCCCCACCACGGCCAGATCCATGGCCTTGCGCAGGGCAAACTTGTAGTAGGTTCCCTTGACCCCCGCCGGTGGCACAGGAACGCAAATCTCGGTGAGAACTTCACCCTTTCGCAGGGCGTTTTTGCGCACGCCTCTGAACATTTTTTCCACAGGGATGGTCCTGCCCCCATTGGTTCCCTGGATCACACAGCGAGCGTCATAGACCAGGAGTGGCAGAGGACCGTTGGCTGCGGGTGATGCCTGGCTGATGTTCCCTGCCAGGGTGGCCGTATTTCGGATCTGCATCGAACCCAGGTGTTCGGCAGCCATTCTCAGGAGGGGGTAGTGCCTGGATACGGGTTTAGAGTCAAGCAACTGTGCCCAGGTGACCATGGCCCCGATGCGCAAGCCCTCTTTTTTGGTGAAACGGATTTTATCCAATCCCTTTACCTTCTTCAGATTAACGAGGGCGGCAGGCTTTTGCCATCCTTGCTTGAGTTCCACCAAAAGGTCTGTTCCCCCTGCTAAAATTCGCGCCCGGCCTCTGTACTTTGCGAGAAGCTCACAGGCCTCCTCAATACGCTTCGGCTCATAGAATTCAAATTCTTTCATACGCCACACCCCTTTTCATGATAGAAAGTGTCCAACAGAAGCCCTCTCAAAAATAGGATTTTGGTTCAAGATCGCGGCGGGGCCGAGTTTTAAACCGGAGGCATACTGTTGTATGTCGAGGATTTTAAACGCGGCACCAACAAAGATATTGGGCCAAAAGACATTTTTGAGATGGCTTCTAGCAACCTTTTGCCCCATACCGTCACCGCCCGACTTTAATAGGTTCCCCCACATGTTGTCAAGACCTCAGATCGGAACATTCGCTGCAATGCTTTTTAGCTAAAGTGTTGTCTTTTAACGCTCTATGAAATATCGAGATAATTAAGATAGGCTGTGAAGACGGACCGTCACTCCCGGGAATCGGGCGGGGCTATATCCCCTTTATAGGCTGCACGCCCTCTCAAGTTCGCGGCCAAAGGTCTCGAGCTGGTCGAGGTTGTGACAATCCAAAAAGTCCTCCACATAGGGCAGGGCAGTGCTCATCCCGCGATCAATGGGTCGGTAACCGGGCATCCCCAGAAGGGGGTTTAGCCACATGAGTCGTTTGACGCGATGCTTCAGCGCTATCATCTCTTTTTCCAGCAACCCGGTCTCACCCTGATCCCAACCATCACTCAGCAGGATGAACACCGTGTTGGAACTTGAATATCTGCGACCGTAGCGCCGATTGTATTCTGATAGAGAGCTTCCGATTCTTGTACCTCCGGACCAGTGAGAGACCCTCTCGGCGATCAGGGCATAGGCGGCATCTATCTTGCGCATCCGCAGCAGTGGGGTGATGCGCGTCAGCCGGGTGCTGAAGACAAATGTCTCCACACGGGGGATATGCCTCTGAAAACCGTACATAAACTGAAGCAGGAATCGGCTGTAGGAATCCATGGAACCGCTCACGTCGCACAGGACCACAAACCGGGTTTTTCTGGGCTGCCGACGCCTTTTGTGCAGGGCCAAAAGCTCTCCCCCATGACGCAGAGAGGCGCGCATGGAACTCCGCAGATCCACCTGTTTCCCCTTTCCCCCTGATCGCCAGCGTCGTCCCAATCGCATGCCCAGATCCTGGGCCATTGCCATTATCAACTGAGAGACATCCCTTGATTCGCCTTCGATCATGGCCGCAAAATCCTTTTTACACATGATGTCCCGGGAACTGTAGGCGATTTTCTGCCGCTCGTTGCTTGCATGTTCGGCCGATGGCTCCATCTCGCCGGGGAGGGTCAGGGGCAGGTTGCACTCCTGCTGCACATGTTTCTTGGCATCAGATGCTTCGGGGTGGTCTTTAGAACACCAGAACTCCTCGAAAACTGCGTCAAAAACGGCCAATTCCTCAGGCCGGCTGACATAATGAGTGCTGAACAGACTGTAAGCCGCTTCCTTGTCCTCCAGCCGAATCAACCTGAGACCCCGCAGCGCGTCCAGTGTACGACCCAGGGTGACGGGCAACCCCTTCTCCTTGAGCTGCCTGGCAAAATGCAAACTGTTGAGTACAAAATCCCCTGAGCGGTCCCGGTGTGCTGAAGGTGTTGCGCGATTCGTCATGACCGTAAGGCCTCCGCCCAGGACTGCGCCAGGTTTTCATTTTCAACCCGTTCCAGGTCCTCCTGATACTTGAAGAGACACCCCATGGTCTCTTCAAGGGTCTCCGCGTCCAGGTGGTCCCGATTCAGCAGCAGAATCGCACTGACCCAATCGAGGGTCTCGGCAACGCCGGGCTTCTTGTAAAAATCCATCTGACGTACCTGCTGCATGAGGGAGCACATCTTGAAGGCAAGTTCCTCTGCAATCTGAGGGACTTTGGTGGTAACGATCTCATATTCTTTTTCCAGGGATGGGTAATGGATCCAGTGGTAGAGGCAGCGCCGCTTGATCGCGTCGTGGAGTTCACGGGTTCGGTTGGAGGTGATGACCACAAGGGGCTTGGTCTTTGCCTTCAGGGTACCTATTTCAGGTATCGTAATCTGATACTCTGACAGAACCTCCAGAAGGAAGGCCTCAAACTCTTCATCAGCCCTGTCGAGTTCATCGATCAGCAGGCTCACATGCTTGCCGTGGGACTCACTGCGGATGGCCTCCAAAAGGGGCCGCTGGATGAGGTACGCTTCGTCAAAGATATTCTTGAGGTTGTCCAGGCCCTCCTGGTGTGCTTCGGCCAACTTTATTCGAAGAATTTGTTTGGTGTAGTTCCATTCGTAGACCGCCGTATGGGTGTCGAGGCCTTCATAACATTGCAGTCGAATGAGGCGGCGGTCCAGGGCCTTGCTGAGGACCTTGGCCAGTTCAGTCTTGCCCACCCCGGCTTCACCCTCCAGGAGCAGGGGCTTTTCCATTTTGAAGGCCAGATAA
>Ga0209165_10000618_pt1 | contig 12174 bp, 10 predicted proteins | sample tdAd001_FD_187122 | JGI IMG/M metagenome (GOLD analysis project Ga0209165, IMG submission 187122) | Marine sediment microbial communities from the Atlantic coast under amendment with organic carbon and nitrate - tdAd00.1 (SPAdes)... | ecosystem: Environmental > Aquatic > Marine > Coastal >... | reverse complement strand
CCATGCCTATGCGGGACTGGAAAATGGTGTTGTTGCGGCACAGGTCACCGAGTGGGAAGAACCGCAGGCTGTTATCGGCAGTTACCTGCAGCGCTACGCCTACCCCGATAATTTTGCGCAACATGTTGCGGACGGCCGAGAGCTGCAAACGGCCCACGAGTACAACGACAAGGAGACGGGTTGCCTGCAATTGCGCGGCGAGTACCTGTTTGCCGCGGCTGGCAAGAAAGGTCTTGTTGTCTACGATGTCGCCAATGTCGCCAACAAGGGATTCAGTCAACGCATCGTAACGGCACCGTTTGCCAAAGTTGGTCACGACTCGGTCGTCAACAGTAAGTTCGCTACCTGTGTTGCTCTGCCAACCAACCAGCCCGTGGCGCCGCCCCGCAACGAGGGCGACCTGATGCGCGTCACGAACCAGGAGCAGCCGTTCCACCCGGTTTACAACTACGCATTTACGACAGACAGCATTGAAGGCCTGCTTGTAACCGACGTCATGACATTTACCGACGGCGATCTCAATAACAACCGCCTCAAGAGCAGCGTGCGCTGGAATCCGGATAACGCGCTAGCCGGCGCACGACACATCGTCATTGGCGGCCACTACGCTTACATTGCAGCCGACCAGGGCATCGTCATTGTGAACCTCGACGATCCATTGTCTCCACAGCTTGCCGCAGTCGTGCCGCTGACAGACGCACGCGCGTCTGCGCTGCAGTTCCGCTACCTGTTCGTGACCGACGCGAGTGGCTTGCGCGTAGTTGACGTCACGTCTCCGCAACAACCACGCCTGGTCGAAGACGCGCTCGTGCCAATCGCTGACGCACATCGTGTTTACGTCGCGCGTACGTTTGCTTACGTGGCTGCGGGTGCGCAGGGGCTCGCAATCGTTGACCTGTGGCGAACGGAAAAACCGAAACTGGTCGGGTTCTATGACGCTGATGGCGCGATACAAGACACACGAGATGTTGTTGTCGCCACAACGAACGCCTCGCTGTTTGCCTACCTTGCCGATGGCACGGGCGGCCTGAAAGTCGTGCAACTAACATCGCCCGACCTGCAACCGAATTTCTACGGCTTTAGCCCGACGCCAAACCCGGAACTCATTGCGACGTATGCAACATCGAGCCCGGCACTGTCGCTGTCGAAAGGGCTCGATCGTGATCGTGGCGTTGACGAAACCGGCGGCCAAATCGCCGTGTTCGGCCGCAAAGGCTCTCGGCCTCTGACTCTCGAAGAGATGCAAAAGCTGTATCTCGACGATCAAGGAAACGCATGGCATGTCAAAGATGAATAGGACAATCTTACTTCTTCTGTTGGTGACGTCCGTCGCCGGCGCCGCCGAGCTGCCCGAGGTAAGTTCTGAGAAGCACCTCGGTGTCGCGACCTGCGCAGCATCACAATGTCATGGCTCGGCGATTCCCCGCGATGGCACTGGCGTGCTGCAGAATGAGTACGTTACCTGGACACAGTCGGATCCGCATTCAGGCGCTTTCGAGATACTGAGCAATGAGCAATCGCGACTCATCGCAGCTCGCCTGGGCATTGGCCCCGCACGAGAAGCGACTATCTGTCTTGACTGCCATGCGGACAACGTCCCAGCCGCAAAACGTGGTGAGAAATTCCAGCTATCAGACGGCGTCGGCTGTGAGGCCTGCCATGGCGGTGCCGAAAACTGGCTCTCGACGCACTACAATGCTCCCGAAGTTACTCATGCAGCGAACCTCCAGGCCGGCTTGTACCCAAATGAAGACGCAGATGACCGAGCTGACCTTTGCCTGTCCTGTCACCTTGGAACACGCGATAAGTTTGCGACACATAAAATAATGGCCGCCGGTCACCCGCGGCTCGCATTTGAGCTCGACACCTTTACCGAACTTTGGCGCACAGCCGGACGTCAGCCTCACTATCGTGTTGATGCAGATTATCGCGAGCGCAAAGACATCGATGGACACGTTTACACGTGGGCGGCCGGCCTGCTGGCTGAGGGCCGTCGGCGCCTCGACCTGATCCAAAGCAGCTATTTCGATTCGCCCGGCATGTTCCCTGAACTGGCGTTCTACGACTGCCATGCCTGCCACCGCTCCATGAAGACCGTGCAGTGGCGCTCGCTGCCGCGTCATGGTGGCGCCGATCCCGGCACGCCGTTCATTAACGACGGCACTTTCGTTATGGCACTCGCCCTGGTTCGTGCCATCGAGCCGAGTGAAGCGGATGGGCTGCTCGATGCACTCAAGCGAATGCACACAGCGGGTAGCAACAGTGTTAGTGCCATACGCGACGCCGGCGGCGATCTTGACTCTATCCTTGCTCGCGTCGAATCGCGACTGACGCCCGTAAAATTGCGCAACCGTGAGCGCCTGATACTCGAGGAGGTGCTTGCAACCGGCGCCGACGGCAACTACCTGGACTACGTCAGTGCCGAACAGGCGTTCATGGCAGTGCAGATGCTGGTCATCGAACTCGATGACCCCGACCTCGAGTCTGAACTCGACACGCTCGCCGATTCGCTTAACAATGATGAGCGTTATCGTCCATCCGAATTCCGACTCTTACTTTCGAGGCTGCAAGATGATGAATAAGAAAAACGTGGGAGCGGCTTTAGCCGCGACTGTTGCCATATTGCTGTCCGCATGCCAGCAGGCATCGCCGCCCGCCGAACCTGTTGAAGACAAAGTTGCGCGCCCGGCGTTTTCCCTGGCGACCGACGAGGCTTATGACTTCGAGAAGATCCCGGTGTACCTCGAGAATCATCAGGCCGTCTACAACTACATTGATGAAAACCTCGACTCACACATCGCCGCAATTCAGCACTGGCTGAGGCAACCGTCCATATCAGCACAGAACGTCGGTATTACCGATATGGCAGAACTCGTGCGCCAGGATCTCGAGGACATCGGATTTGCGGAGGCTGAGATCGTGCCGACCGATGGTCACCCAGGTGTCTGGGGTTACTACGATGCGGGCGCTGAAAAGACCCTCGTTGTTTATTTCATGTACGACGTGCAGCCGGTCAACCCAGAGGATTGGGATAGCCCGCCGTTTGACGCCGAGGTGATTGATCACGAACTCGGCAAGGTCGTCATGGCGCGCGGCGCAACCAACCAGAAGGGACCTGAGAGAGCGTTTCTGAATGCGCTCGAGTCGATCATCGCTGTCGATGGCACGTTGCCCGTCAACATCATGCTTACCGCCGAGGGTGAAGAAGAACTCGGCTCGCCGCACTATCCGCAGATCGTCGATGCGTACGAGGACCGACTGCGGACAGCGGACACTGTATTGTTCCCGTTCAATTCGCAACGTCCCGACGGCACTATCAGCGTCATCCTGGGCGTCAAAGGAATTATTTATTTCGAGATGATCGCCACCGGCGGTGAATGGGGCGGTCCGGCAGTCGCTGAAATTCATGGTTCATATAAAGCAATCGTTGGCTCACCGGTGTGGCGTCTTGTGCAGGCCTTGTCGACACTCGTATCGGCAGACGGTAATACGATTCTCGTGCCCGGTTACTACGATGACATTCGTCCACCGAATGTCGAAGAGTCACGGTTGATCAATGCGGGCATTGAGCAATGGTCCGACCAGCAAATGCAGGATGTGTTCGGCGTAAGCCAGTGGATCGATGGCATGACCGGCAGAGACGCTGCGATCGAATTGCTGTTCACGACCACAATGAACATTGACGGTATCTGGGGCGGCTACACGGGCGAAGGTACAAAGACAATCCTGCCACATCGAGCTACTGCCAAAGTTGATTCTCGTCTGCCGCCCGACATCCATCCCGACGAGGCGATGGCGAAGATACGCGCCCATCTCGACAACAATGGATTCGCAGATATCGAAATCCGCCAACTGAGTGGTTACCCGGCAGCACAAACATCGGTGGATGCTCCAGCCGTTCAGGCTGCGCTAGGCGTTTTCAAGAAATACGCAGATGACGTCGCGGTACAGCCGCGTGTTGCCGGTAGCGCACCGTTCTATCAATTCACCGACCGACTCGGCTTGCCACTTGTGCCTGCCGGCCTGGGTTACGGCACCGGTGCGCATGCACCGAACGAGATCATGTTGATCGAGCCAGGCGAAGGAACAGCAGCAGCCGGACTCGCCGATGTTGAGAAAGCTTACGTGGACTTTGTTTACTCGCTGGCTAACTAAGTCGTTGACAGTCCCTTCTGAATAGTAAGTAACTCTACGCATTGATTGCCGTGTGCTAGCCCGCATGCACAAGTGATAGAGCTTTGTATGTCGGGAGGGAGCAATGTCGTGCAGAACAACATGGCCACGACCACTCGTGGTTTGCCTGGTGCTGGCGTCCCCGTTGATGGCGGCTGCCGAGGAGGACGGCAGTGTGTTCGGGGATCACTGGGGCTTTCGCATCGGCTTGAATTATTCATCGTGGCCCGGGCTCGGCGACCTGGAGCCGGCAGGGACCGCCGGCCAGTTCGAGACCAAAGGCAACGGTCTGGAATTCGAGGGCTACACGAGCGTCGCAAAAATGGGGGACAACTGGCTCTTCGCCGGAATCAACGCCGGGTTCCTGGGCTTCAATACCAGCTTGCTGGAGCCCGATTTTCCAGAAGAGTCGGCGCTCGATGCCACGCACATCACTGCTCTGCTCAAGTATCGTTTCGGCGAATCAGGGCACAACTACTTCGAAATTGACCTCGGCCTCGGCTGGTATCTCGCCAGCACCAAATATATTCAGTGCCACGTGATTCCGGATTGTTTTAGTGCCGAGGCGGACGTCGATACCGTCGGTGGCTTTGTGGGATTGAGCGGCCGGGTGATGAAAAACCTGGTTATTGGAGCCCGGGCCCACTATGCCGACTTTGGAACCGTCGAGGCGATAGGACCTGATTCCGGCGATCTCGATGGACCCATCTACACAGCCTACGTGAGCCTTGAATTTGGCCGTTGGTAGACGGCTGATCATCTGATTTGGGCACACGGATTATGTAAAAACGCGACAGGAGCTTGTTCACATTCGGGGCTGTGACTCTTACCACGGCAATTTTATTAGGGCCGAGAATAGTAAAATCAGGTTTTCTTGTCTCGTTTGCGCTTTTTCCAGTGCCGCTCATTAAGTTGCTCGACAATTTCCTCCACCGCGATCGTCACGTCCTTGAGACTCCCTTGTCGGCAACCCTGAACGGTATTTGTGCCTGCGAACGCAATCACATAGTCGTACCAGTTAGAGCCTTCGGTACCGGGAGGGGCCTCTGCGCGTTTGATCGATATAATTTCGTAGGATTGTCCCATTGCGTTAGGCCGTTTTCTGGCGCTCCTTGACTGACATTGTTTGTTAGATCAAATACTAATCTACCCTAATAATACAGATTTAACCCCTACTACATCCACCCAGACAGAAATGCGCTCTGTAGTCCTATGTTCATACGGGATCAAATCGCTGTATTCCCGAAGTCCAGGTCTTTCCGAGCGGCTGCTTTACACCCAAGACCAGACGCCCGGCTGTTAGGATGATGTGCGACCGCTTATGACCTTTTGCGGACATCCTAAGTACATCTCAGAATTGACGGGTCTCCCCTACCTGCAACAATCACCAAGTCGATACAGGCAAACCCGACCAAAGTCGGGGACGCAAATCCATGGTTCCTCGCTTACTCAGGTTTGTCTAACGAGAAAGGGGAAGACAATGGGCAACATCAACATCACACGCGTACTTCTAGGCGGGTTGCTCGCAGGCTTGGTGATTTGTTTTGGCGAGTTCATTTTGGGCTGGGTTATTCTCGGCGGGCAGTGGGCCGAAGTTTTGGCAGAGGCTGGCATGGGAGAGTTTGGCGGCGGACAAGAAGCCTCATTCTTGATAGTTGCCATTCTGTATGGGATCGCGTTGATTTGGATCTATGCTGCCATAAGGCCGCGCTTCGGACCGGGACCAAAGACGGCGGTCGTTGCTGGGCTAACTTTGTGGGTCGTGGCTTGGTTGCTCGTCTGCACTTATGTGATCGTCATCGGTGTGTTTCCGGCGGGCTTATTGATTGCCGCTATCGTTTGGGGACTGTTTGAGCTCCCAATTGCTGCGGTTGCAGGCGCCTGCTTGTATCAAGAAAGTGACGCTGCGTGAAGGTCCGCTATTGGTGAGAGCAGACATTCAACCTCCATCAGATTGGCAGCACCGTAGTGTGCTTGATGTCCGAAAGCACAATCGACGAATTCACCTCCTGTATGCCGGGCAGCTGCGACAGCTTCTCGAAAAAGAACCGCTCGTAGGCTTTGATGTCCTGGGTGACGATGCGCAGCAGGTAATCGACGTTGCCGAGCAAAACGTAGCAGTCGAGCACTTCGGGGTACTGGCTCACGGCCTCGGAAAACTCGGCCAGGTTGCTGCGCCCGTGTGACGTCAGTTTGACGTGCGCGAACACCATCGTGTTGAGTCCGACCTTTTCGCGGTCGAGCTTGACGGGCTGGTCCTTGATCACGCCCTCATCGCGCAGGCTTTGTATGCGACGCCATACAGCCGATTGCGACAGTCCGATTTTCTCGCCGAGCTCGGCCGCATTGATACCAGGCTCTTGTTGCAACCAGCCGAGAATTCGGCGATCTGTAGGGTCGAGCTTCACGGTATGCATTATTTATGCTCTATCAATAAGTGATACGCATAAATTATGCTGTTTTTTGACGTTAGGCAAATGAAATTGCAATATCTGTGCGGTTTTAAGGGTATATATTGGATACCCCGTATTCGCCTGTGGAGGCGTTGCTATGCCCGTTTTCGACCACGCCGATTTCGACCAGCATGAATCCCTGCACTTCGTGCAGGATCCAGGATCCGGGCTCAAGGCGATTATTGCAGTTCACTCCACGGCTCTCGGCCCTGCGGCCGGCGGATGCCGGCGCTGGCAGTACGCGACCGATGCCGATGCGCTGACGGACGCACTGCGCCTGTCGCGCGGCATGACCTATAAGAACGCCGTCGCCGGCCTCAAATTCGGCGGTGGTAAGTCGGTGATTCTCGCCGACGACGGTGCACCGAAGTCACCGGAACTCTTTCACGCTTTTGGTCGCGTGGTCGAAAACCTCAACGGCCGATACATTACAGCCGAGGATGTCGGCTGCAGCGTCGAAGACATGCGCCAGGTCAACGAGGTGACCGGATTCGTGTCCGGCCTGCCCCGCAGCGGCGAAGCTGCCGGAGGTGATCCATCACCGTTGACTGCTCTTGGTGTCTTCCAGGGTATTGAAGCGGCCGTCGAATCCCGTCTTGGTGCCGATTCATTGCAGGGCATTCGTGTTGCGGTACAGGGTGTCGGGCACGTGGGTCTTCATCTCTGCCGTCTGCTGCACGAAGCTGGCGCCATTCTGACGGTCTCTGATGTCAATCGCGACAACCTCCAACTCACTTGCGACGAACTGCCGGTGACCGAGATCGCCCCGGCTGATCTGTTGTACGCGGATGTTGATGTTCTCGCCCCATGTGCGCTGGGTAACATCCTGACGTCACAAACTATTCCCAGGCTCAAAGCGACCATCGTTGCGGGTGCCGCAAATAACCAGCTGGCGACCGAAGAGGACGGTGCGCGCCTCGCCGATCGCGATATCCTCTACGCACCGGACTACGTGATAAATGCAGGTGGCATTATCAATGTTGCCCGCGAGTACTATGGCGGCAGCTCCGAAGAGGAAGTACGCGCCGAGATCGGTGGCATACCGGAACGCCTAAGACAGATATTCGAAGAGGCGAAGACGAGCGAGCAACCAACCAATGTCATCGCTGACGAGCTGGCACGACGTATCGTTGCCGGCGCTTAAGGGTAAGGACTCGAAACATGACCGATAAGAAGTCACGACTTCACATTCCTCGCCCAACAGCACGGCCGGGCGAGACGCCGGACTTCAGCTATCTCGACCTGGCCCCTGCCGGCAGCGTCGACAAGCCGTCGATCGACTCTCGCACACGCGACATCGAGTACATGAGTTCCGGCCTGATCCGCGTCCTCGACGACGATCACCAGGCCGTTGGGCCCTGGGCACCCGATCTCGATCCCGGCAAGATGCAGATCGCGCTGCGCTGGATGGTGCTGAATCGCGTTTTCGACAAACGCATGTGGCAAATCCAGCGCCAGGGCCGGATTTCGTTCTACATGGAAGCGCTTGGTGAGGAAGCCGTATCGATTGCCCAGGGCATGGCGCTGCGCCCGGGTGACATGTGTTTCCCCTCTTATCGCAACCAGGGCCTGTACATGTACCGCGGCATGAAGCTCGTCGACATGATGTGCCAGTGCCTCTCTAACACTCGCGACATGTGCAAGGGCCGGCAATTACCGATCATGTATCACAGCGCCAAAGCCAATATGTTTTCGATCTCCGGCAATCTCGGCACGCAGTACCCGCATGCGGTTGGCTGGGCCATGGCATCGGCGATCAAAGGCGAGGACCACATCGCCGCATCCTGGGTGGGCGACGGCTCGACCGCTGAGGCTGATTTTCATCATGCCATTACGTTTGCGGCCGTTTACCAGGCGCCCGTCATCCTCAACGTCGTCAACAACCAATGGGCCATTTCGACATTCCAGGGAACTGCTGGAGGCGGGCGACGCCCATTTGCCGCCAGGGGCCTCGGGCTCGGCATTCCAGGAATCCGCGTCGACGGCAATGATTTCCTCGCTGTTTATGCGACGACACTGTGGGCTGCCGATCGCGCGCGGCGTGGCGGTGGTCCGACGATGATTGAGCTCGTTACTTACCGTGGTGGCGCGCATTCAACGAGCGACGACCCGACCAAGTATCGGCCCAAGGATGAGTGGAAGTCATTCCCGCTTGGTGATCCTGTCGAGCGTCTCAAACAGCATCTAATTTCACTCGGCCACTGGTCCGACGAAAAACACGAAGAACTCGAAGCTCAACTGACGGCGGAAGTGCTTGCCGCGTGGAAAGAGGCGCAGCAGTACGGAACGATGACCGAAGGACCTTTCCTTGATCCGTCCACAATGTTTGACGACATTCTCGCCGAGACGCCACGGCACCTCGAGTCGCAGCGTCGCCGCATGATGGAAGTGGAAGGCGGGAACGGCGGAGACGCAAAGTCATGACGCAGATGAATATGATTGAGGCCATCCGTTCGGCACTCGACGTCATGATGGACAAGGACCCGAGCGTCGTCCTGTTGGGTGAAGATATCGGCTACTTCGGCGGCGTCTTCCGTTGCACGGATGGACTACAACGCAAGTACGGCGAACACCGCGTGATTGATGCGCCGATTGCCGAAGGCGGCATCATAGGCGCAGCGATCGGCATGGGCCTGAACGGCCTACGACCGGTTCCCGAGATTCAGTTCGCCGACTACATCTATCCTGGCTTTGACCAGATCGTCAGTGAGCTTGCGCGAATACGGTACCGCTCGTGCGGCGACTTTTTCTCGCCAGTGACGATTCGTACGCCCTGCGGCGGTGGTATTCGTGGCGGCCAGACACATTCGCAAAGCCCCGAAGCGATATTTGCGCATGTCAGCGGCATACGCATTGTCATGCCCTCGAATCCATACGATGCCAAGGGCTTGTTAATCAGCTCGATCGAGTCGGATGACCCGGTCGTGTTTTTCGAACCCAAACGCATCTACAACGGTCCGTTCGATGGCGACCCGGAAAAACCTGCCGTCTCCTGGGCGTCACACCCCAAGGGTGAGGTGCCTGAAGGTCATTACACGGTGCCACTCGGCGAAGCCGAGATCGTAAAGGCCGGATCCGAACTGACCATTATTACTTACGGCACGCTTGTTCATGTAGCCATCGCCGCAGCCGAGGAGGTCGGCGTCGATGCCGAGATCATCGACGTTCGCAGCATCTCACCGCTCGACACGGACACACTGACCGATTCGGTCAACAAGACCGGGCGTTGCGTAATAGCTCATGAGGCCACCCGCTTCGGCGGCTTCGGTGCCGAGATCGCCGCCCGCGTTCAGAAAGATTGCTTCTACAATCTCGAAGCACCTATCTCACGCATCGCCGGCTGGGATACACCTTACCCGCACGCATTCGAGTGGCAGTACTTCCCAGGCAAAAAACGGCTGGTTGCCGGCATCAGAAACATGATGGAGGTCGAATGAGCGAATATATCTTCAAGATGCCGGACCTCGGCGAGGGGATGGTCGAATCCGAAATTGGTGAGTGGTTCATCAATGTCGGTGACCAGGTTACTGAGGAAGATATTGTCAGCACAATGATGACTGACAAAGCCGCGGTCGAGTTGTCATCCCCGGTTTCAGGCAGAGTCATCAAACTCGCCGGAGAGCCAGGTGACATCGTCGCAGTTGGTGCTGCGTTGGTCGTGTTTGAGACGGACGCAGCTGTCGCGGTGGCAAGCACCGCTCCTACAGAGACCCCGACAGATGTAGTAGCGGCTTCAGCCGCGACACATGCAGCAGAACCCGCCGAACCTGTCGCGGCTAAAGCCGCTCCCACAAGTAAAGGCCGTGTCGCAACCTCTCCGGCCGTAAGACGCCGTGCCAAAGAAGCCGGCATCGATCTGCACAGCGTGCCGGGCACTGGCGCAGGTGGTCGTATTACGCGTAAAGATTTCGAGGCCTGGGTTGGCGGGTCAGTCGCGGCTGAAGCCGCTCCTACAAAAGTCGCTCCTACAAGACCCGAGACTAAGGAAATCAAGATTATTGGGCTGCGACGAATCATTGCCGAGCGCATGGCGACGGCCACTCGCGAGATTCCGCATTTCACCTACGTCGAAGAGATCGATATCACCGAACTCGAGGCGCTGCGCAAGCACCTGAACAGCAAGAATACGGACCCGGCACAGCGATTGACGCCATTACCGTTTCTCGGACTGGCACTTGTCCGCGCACTGCGCGAATTTCCGCAGTGCAATGCGACGTACGACAAGGATCGTAACATCCTGATCCAGCATGGCCCCGTACATCTCGGCGTCGCAACACAAACCAATGATGGTCTCAAGGTGCCCGTGGTTCACAATGCAGACGCGTTGTCCCTGGAGCAGCTCGCGAGCGAGATTCGCCGTGTCTCCGAAGCGGCGCGCAACAACAGCATTACGAGGAACGAGCTATCCGGTTCGACGATTACGATCACGAGCCTCGGCAAGCTCGGTGGCATTGTTTCGACACCGGTCATCAATCAACCCGAGGTTGGCATTATTGGCGTCAACCGAGCCGTCGAACGTCCGGTCGTGCTGAATGGCCAGGTCGATATTCGCCTGATGATGAACCTGTCATCGTCGTTTGATCATCGTTTTGTTGACGGCTACGACGCGGCCGCAATGATTCAGCGCATCAGGGAGATGCTGGAACATCCGGCAATGATTTTCCTGCCTTCGTGGTGAACTTACTGGTATCACCTTCGAGGAACGCCTGCACCGGGCACAATGAGTCGAGCCTGAGCTCGGATGTGTCTCTCAGCTGCAGTTGTGCGTACTTCACCTTTAATTGATCTTCATTGACGATCGTGTAGAGATCGGGCCGTTCCCAGTATTGCGGGCACATTCCGACAAAAGTGTCGTGCATATATTTGTATAAGCCGGAATCAAAGTGATTGACGTTGAGCGCTTCGTCCCAGTACTCGTTGACGTGATCGGCCCAGTCGAATTCGCGCTGCACAATCCAGCCATTGTCTTCCCAGCGCAGGATCGCAGGCCTACCCGGAATGATGCCGTCCTCGAACAGGCTGCGGAAGAAACGGTGTCCCTCATAATTGGCGACCAGATCTGCGTTCGAATAAATTCCGTTCGACAGTTGCCCGAAAATCGCACGCTCGGTGTAGGCCGAGCGCTCGGCCGCCATTTCTTCCGACCCAAACACCACGTACCGCTTGTAGAATTTGCGGCCCTGCGAGATGAAGTGTCCAATTTTGTCGGAGCCAATCAGTTGATCATTGACCCGAATGGTCTTGCCCGTGCCGAATAATTTGGTGACGCGCGCGGCCCAGAACGGCTGCCCGGCGAAAATGCTCTCGTAGCGACCGACCTCGAGCCGCTCGACGTCCGGTGATTTCATCGCCCAGCGTTCCAGCCGGTCAACCCAATGCCTGCCGCCTAGCTCACGGTAAAAGGCATCGACGACGGCTATTTCGTCATGGCCCTTTTCCCAATCCGCAACGATCTCCTCGATTGTGTCGTTCACTTTTTGGTTGAGGACTTGTGTCGAATCAGCCAGGTTCGCACCACGACTGGTGTGCTGGTCGGTTTCGTAGGCGT
>Ga0209165_10000617_pt1 | contig 12178 bp, 14 predicted proteins | sample tdAd001_FD_187122 | JGI IMG/M metagenome (GOLD analysis project Ga0209165, IMG submission 187122) | Marine sediment microbial communities from the Atlantic coast under amendment with organic carbon and nitrate - tdAd00.1 (SPAdes)... | ecosystem: Environmental > Aquatic > Marine > Coastal >... | reverse complement strand
GCTGCGATCGAAGGGGCGCTCATCGCGCATCGCGTCTGCTGCATAAGAACTGAACATAATATCGACCGGCATGCTGATGTGCACTGCCCCCGGGTAACCGCTTAAGGCGATCTTCCACGCACGATCCACAATCTCGGAGATGCGTTCGCCGTCGGTAATCGAAACACTGTACTTGGTTAGCGGTGCCGCTATCGCGACATCGTCGATTTCCTTGAAACCACCGCTGCCCTGGCGTTTCAGCGTGCTCGATCCGGTCACAAAAATAACCGGTGAGCGTTCACCCCAGGCTTCCATCATCGCCGGCACCGCGGTGGCAAAACCCTCGGGCCCTACGAGGCAGACCGCCGGTTTACGGGTGATGCGAGTATGACCGTCGGCAAGGTGACCGGCGACTTGCTCATGCGGCGCGTTAATCACTGAAATACCGCAGTCCATGAAACCTTCCAGCGCCGGGTTACAAAAGCCACCACTGAGCGTGAACACCTGGTCCACCCCCTTCTCCTGCAGCGCTCTTGCCAGCAACTGGCCACCGCGAAGCTTCATTTGGCCTCCGCGCCCATGATGTAACGACTATCTATATCGTTAATATCGGTACAACCGATTTGCGCCAGCCCGATATCGACCTGGCTTCTGATCAGTTCGATCATCGCCTGCAGGCCCGTATATCCTTCGGCACCCATCGCGTACAGGAACGGACGCCCGATAAAGACGAAATCGGCCCCCAGCGCCAGTGCCTTGATGACCGCCTCCCCGTTGCGCACACCACTGTCAAACAATAGTGGGTAATCACTGCCCACCGCCGCCCTGATTTGCGGCAGCATCTCGATCGCGGCGGGCACGCTGTCGAGCTGACGACCCCCGTGATTGGAGACATATACCGCATCGACACCGGCATCGCGAATACGCACCGAGTCTTCGCAACCGAGTACGCCCTTGACAATCAGCTTGCCCGGCCAGCGTGCGCGCAGGCGGTCGAGAAACGCCCAGTCTACCTTGCCCCGCGCCTCGTTGCGCTTAAACACCTTGCCACCGGGAACGTTGACGTTGGCCAGGGTTGGCACCCCGGCTTGCAGGGTGCGCAGAGACCACTGTGGATGCAACGCAAAATCGAAAAACTGCTTCGGCCCGATTCGAACCGGCGACTGGAAACCATTACGTTTCTCGCGTGGCCGTGACCCGATTTCGGGCACATCCACGGTTAGAATCAGGTTACGATAACCCGCCGTCTCGGCGCGTTCTACCAGATGAAAAGCGACCTCTTCCGACTGCCCGACGTAAAGCTGGAACCACGCATTTTCACCGGCGCGCTCGGCAGTGATCTCGATACTGCTCGACGCCATAGTCGATAACACGATTGGTATGCCATATTGGCGCGCCGCCTGTGCCAGCATCGCATCGGCGCCGGGCCAGGTCAGATCACACATCCCCATCGGTGCAATGCCAAACGGTAACTTCCAGGTTTCGCCGAACAGGCTTTTCTGCTGACTGCGATTTTCAACATTGACCAGCACCTGCGGCAGGATGCGCAAGGTATCGATCATTTCGACGTTAAGCGCACAGGCTCTTTCGTCACCGGCACTGCCGTCAATGTAATCGAAGGTCATACGTGGCATGCGCCGCCTGGCGTACTTGCGCGCATCGGAGACAGTGAATATCTTTTTGCTCATAGATTATCGGAATCCGCTGAAAACCGGGTTGAGGACAAAATTTAACGCGCAAGTCTATCTTGTTGACCCCGTACAGAACAAATACAATTACCTCCCAGATGAATTTAAAAATCCTGTATTGACAACGGAGACAGCCATAGGTCGCAATGGTGAACTCGCTGACCTTGATGGCGTCACCATTTTTCTGGCCGCAGCTGCTTCAGATTACATCACCGGGCAGATCATTCACCTTGACGGCGGCTTTACCGCCAAATAGAGCAGGATTATGAAAGCACTAGTCTATACAGATACGCTCGAGCTGCAGTATCGCGAAGAACCGAAACCCGTTCCCGACACCGATGAAGCCTTGATTGAAATCGAAGCCGTCGGTATTTGCGGCTCCGACATGCATGCATACCATGGTCATGATGCTCGCCGGGTACCCCCGTTGATCCTCGGACATGAAGCGGTTGGTGTCGTCCAAAACGGTCGGCAAAAAGGTAAGCGAGTCGTCCTGAACCCCCTCATTACCTGTGGTCACTGCAATCATTGCCAGGGTGGTCGATCCAACCTGTGTGCTGAAAGAGAGTTGATCGGTATGCGTCGCGCGGGTGCTTTTGCCCAGTACATCAACATACCCGAACGTAACCTGCTTGATATTCCCCAGGATATGGATGCGATCATAGCCAGCCTCGCCGAGCCCGCCGCGACCTCGTTACATGCAATTTACCTGGCGGAAAAAGTATTACATCGACCTCTTTCCGAGTGCCGCACACTGATATTAGGCGGTGGCTCAATCGGAGTCTTTGCCGCTTTGATGTTAGCGCACAAAGGTTGCAAAACAATCTACCTGGGTGATACCAACGCGCTGCGCAGGGAGACGGCCATTAAATTGGGCTGTGCCACGATTTATGATCCACTCGGTGGCGACCTGCCCGAAGCAGCGAGCTTTGACCTGGTTATCGACGCGGTGGGTAGTGGTCGAACCCGCGCCTCATCCTCCGAGTTCGTTGCGTCTGGCGGCGTTATTTCTCATGTAGGCCTGCAGGATAACGAGGCTGGACTGGATACACGCCGTCTAACCCTCGATGAAATTACTTTTCTGGGTAATTACACCTATAGCGTGATCGATCTGCGGGCCGCCATTGATTTGTTATACAGCGGCGCCCTGGGTTCCCTCGATTGGGTCGAAACACGCTCGCTAGCGGATGGTGCCACGGCATTTCGTGAAATTCACGAAGGTAAGGCTGCCTCTCCAAAAATTGTGCTGAGACCATAAATTAAAATATATCTCTATCCCTCGATTACCCGGTCAAGTTAGCTCGTGTCTGGAGTACGATTGAGCGGTGCGTCCACGAAAATGCAGAGGTTCAACAGGTCATAGGCAAGACATATACTCGTGAAACAGATATTGATTACGGCAGTCGATACTGGGAGACTGTCGGCACAAGCATCGAGACACCTGTATCGATAAAGTAGCTGGCCAGTATGCAACTATCCGAATCTGATTTTAAAGCGGTTACACGGGACACCGGGATGCCAGGCGGACTGCCCAACTACGCCTATACCAGCGCCGAGTTCTTCCGCGCAGAACAGGAACGGTTGTTTGCAAAAACCTGGACCTGTATCGGTAATGGCTGCAATGTTCCCCAACCAGGAGACCTGCAACCGGTCGGATTTCTCGGTCAACCGCTGGTCATGTTGCGCAACCGGCACGGTGACATCAGGGTCTTTCACAATGTCTGCAGTCACCGTGGCAATGAACTGGTCTGGGAGGGCTGTCATGTCGACAAGGTCATTCGATGTCCCTACCACGCCTGGGCCTACGATCTCGATGGCAAGTTACTCGCCACGCCGAATGTCGGTGGTAGCGGCGTACATGTTATCGATGGTCTCGACAAAAACGAGTTCGGCCTGCACGAAGCTCGCTCTGCCGTCTGGATGGACCTGGTGTTCGTCAATCTCTCGGCCAACGCACCCGATTTCGAAACCTTCATCGCACCGTTACAACAACGCATCGACAAGCTGGTAGCGCGGGAACAGTTCACGGCACTCAAACCCGCCGCGACGCATGGCACCTACACCATCGATTTTGCCGGTAACTGGAAACTGTGCGTGGAAAACAACCTCGAAAGTTATCACCTGCCCACGGTGCACCCCGATTTGAACGCGGTGTCGAAGCTCGAGGATCACTATCATTTCTATGGCGACGATCTGTATGCGGGTCAGGGTAGTTACCGCTACGACCACGAGCAAACCAATCTCGCTGCCTTTCCGCTGTTTGCAGGATGGCAGGATAAGATTGCCGAGTACCCTAGCCTTTACCCCAACGTATTTCTCGGACTGCAGTGCGATCACTACTGGACCCGCATCGTGCAGCCACTGTCCGCCGAACGTTCGCTCGACCATTTGCAGATTTATTATCTCGGCGATGCCGCCGACAGCCCCGACTTCGAGGCCGCGCGCGCGCATCGACTCGAGGTCTGGGCGAAAGTGTTCAATGAAGACATCGGCGTGGTCGAAGGCATGCAACGAGGACGCCAGTCGAGCGCCTTCAAAGGCGGAGTGTTCACCCCGATTATGGACAAGCCCTCGCATCACTTCGCCAAATGGGTGGCCAGTCGCATCGCCGCCACCGAGTAGAAGCCATGTTTATAATGCCGGGCAGATTTAAGAATTTCAGGCTTGCCGCCAAAGCGGCGTTGTGATGAGAGATGCTGCAGGATAACCATATATGATCGATCGAGATATAGACATTCGCACCAGGGATGGCGCAATGAATACTTTTATCACCCATCCCGAAGAGGATAGGCCGCATCCGCTGGTGCTGTTCCTGATGGATGCGCCGGGCAAGCGCGAAGAGTTGCACGATATGGCACGCCGGCTCGGTTCCGCCGGATACTACGTGATGTTGCCCAACCTTTACTATCGGCGCCTGCGCGAATTCGACACAGCGTCGTCCAGTCGCGAAGAGATGTTCGAACACATGCATTCCCTGACCAATGCCATGGTTTGTGAAGACATACAGGCTATGCTGGATTTTGCGGCAACGGACGATGCCGCTGGCACCGGCAAGGTCGGCTGCGTCGGTTATTGCATGAGCGGCCCGTTCGCGTTTGCCGCCGCGGCTGCATTCCCGGAGCAAATCGCGGCCGCTGCATCGATACATGGTGTGCGCCTGTGCGTTGATACCGAGGACTCACCACATCTTGACGCCGGGAAAATCAGAGGCGAAATGTATTTTGGCTGTGCCGCAACCGATGAACACGCACCCCAACAGATGATCGATGATCTGGAGCATTACCTGGCCGGCACCGGCATCAACTATCGCATCGAGATATATCCCGGCACGGAACATGGCTTCGTTTTTCCACTAAGGCAAGGCAAGTATCACAAGCCGTCAGCTGAACGACATTGGGAGAGATTGCTGGCAATGTATGACCGTTGTTTGTAGCCCGGGCAGGGGTCATACCCCGGTTACAGGAACTAACTGTGCGGGTAAAGTTTTCATAATAATTATTTACAATCGGCAAGACTTGTATTAATTATTGTTACTTTTGAGTAGGTGGGGAATTTGAGATACATCGACATAACATGGCATCACGATGCAAAAGATGAACCCTATCGCCTGGTGTCTGAAATTGGTGCTGACGGTTTCGAAAAACGAAAACTTGAGTTTTTCCATGGTGGCCAGGTAAGTTATGCCGCAGAGTTAATGGCCTCCGATAGCAACATGCTCAGCGTTGGCAAGATACCCGCGTTAGAAGATCTGATTGCGAGCGCAGAATTTTCCGGCGAAGCAATTACCCGCGAACAGTTTGAGCTATTGTGGAAACAGTATGTCCCGGACGATACATAACAAAACCATGCCGTCTGACCTGGCCGACTTCGGGTCACTGCGTGAACGTCAGGCAGTCCGCTTTTAGAGATTTGGAGCATATTTTGAAAATACTAACTGCAATAATATTTGCCATTCATGCCCTGCTCTTTTCGCATTTTGCCCAGGCCAAAGCGGGATGGACAGATTACGTCGCTGTAGCCGAACTGGTTCCAACCGGACAGCGCTACTACGAGTTTCGACTCCCGGTTGAGGAAAATCCGAGCGGCTGCAGAGAAGAAACCTGGTTCTATCGGGATTACAGTTCAAGCGGCTCGGATAAAATGTTTGAAATTCTTTTTGAGGGCATAAAATCGGGAGTCCAGGTACGTGTTTATGTCACGGGTGTCTGTAATATCGATGGTTATTCCGAGATCTCATCGGTTAGCGTCATTCGATAGGAGTGATTCCCGCAGGCACCTGGACCGAAGCTGACAAGCGTAACCAGAGAACCCTATGATCAAGAATTACTACACTGCCGAGAAACAGTTACAGCAAGCATCACACGGCGGAAAAGGATCTGTCGACCTGTATGAGATCTGGGGGCGGAAGAATTTCAAAAGTAACATCGATTTTCTTGATCGTGTGGTCGTACCCCCCGATTCAAGCATCGGCTATCACCGGCACGGCAATAACGAGGAGATGTATATATTGCTGGAAGGCGAAGGCCTGATGACGATAGATGGAAAGGAAGTTATTGTTCGCAAAGGCGATACGATTTTAAATCCAGCTGGCGGTCACCATGGGCTGGTAAACAATTCGGATGAAGATATTGATCTCCTCGTAATCCAGGTCGGCATTAAAACGTAAAACCAACCGTTTAAAGAGGACCCTTTAATATGCGTATCAGCGAGATCCATGTCTACCAGAAGCACCTCCCTGTTGTTGGTGGACCCTACACCATGTCGCGAATCACGCTGCACTCTATCGATACTACGATCGTCAAGCTGGTAGCGGATACGGGACTCGTCGGCTGGGGAGAAGTGGCACCGATAGGACCCATTTACCAGCCTCAGCACGCGCTGGGAGCGAGGGCCGCGATTAGCGAGATGGCGCCGGCCCTGATTGGCCAGTCCGCGCTGACACCCCTGTTGCTGCGCCGTCAAATGGACGGATTGCTGATGGGGCATAACTATGCCAAGGCGGCCATCGATATTGCATTGATGGACATGATGGGCAAGCACCATGGCCTGCGGGTCTGTGATCTACTTGGCGGTGCCGAAACCGAAAGGCTACCGGCCTACTACGCCACCGGCATCGGCGAACCCGATGAAATAGCGCGGCTGTCGATGGACAAGGTTGGCGAAGGTTACCGCAGGGTTCAGATCAAGGTCGGGGGACGGGATGTCGCCATCGATATCGCCGTCGTGCACAAGGTGTGGGAAAGCGTCGGCACCAGGGCCCAATTAATCGTGGACACCAATCGGGGCATGACGGCAAGCCAGGCGATGCGACTGAGCCTGGCCTGCAGGGATATCCCGTTCAGCTTCGAACAACCCTGCAACACGATCGATGAAATCGCCGCAATCCGTGGGCAAATTCCCCATCCCATTATTATCGACGAGAGCACCGAGAGCCTTAATGACCTGTTACGCATCATTTCGATGGGCATCTGCGATGGTTTCGGACTCAAGATGACCCGGTTGGGCGGCCTCAACGCGATGGCGACCGTGCGCGACATCTGTGCCGCACGCTCGATGCCGCATACCTGCGAGGATACCTGGGGCGGCGATATCGTCGCTGCCGCCGTGCTGCATATCGCGGCGACCGTCGAGCCGCGCCTGCTCGAGGCGGTATGGACCGCCGGCAGCTATATCGAGGAAAACTATGATCCCGTCAACGGCATCAACGTTGATGGCGGTCATTTCCAGCTACCGGACGGACCGGGGCTTGGTATCGTTCCAGAGGAAAGCCAGTTCGGCGATGCCCTCGCCTCGTTCAACTAGCCTTCATGTAATATGCAGGCTAGAGACTGACGCCCCGATGACAATTACGAGAAAGCCCGCAAGAGCGACCGTTCAACTGGAAAATGACCGCGTGATCGTGACCGAATGGAAATTCCAGCCGGGCGCGGAAACGACCTGGCATCGTCACGCCTGTGACTATGTCGTCGTGCCGCAAACCACGGGCAAGTTGTTGATACAGACAGACTCGGAAGAAAGCGTCGCCGAACTGGTTTCCGGGGTATCGTATGCCCGCCCCAAAGGGGTTGAGCACAATGTTATCAATCACAATGATTACGAGTTTGTGTTCGTCGAAATTGAATTGAAATGAAACATATTTTCTGGTTAATTCAGGACCAGCTTTGCGGCAGGTCAGGCCCGAATCACGAACCCTGGGACGCAGGCGAACTGCAAAGCGCAGGTGTCGGCGCCGTGCTTTCCGTTAATAGCGCCGATTCCGTTTACCCGGACGATTTTTCAGCCATTGATATGTCTTATCGATGCATCCCACTCGCCGCTAATGCCCCACCCAGGGACGGCGACCTCGAGTTGTGTGTAGCGCGCCTGCCGCTGGCCTATGAATATGTATCAAATGAAATAGAATCAGGTAATTCCGTGCTGGTTCATTGTCGTCAAGGCAAAGACCGTACCGGTCTTTTTATGGCCTATTTTCTGCGGCGGCAACTGGGAATGAGTAGCAAAGATGCTATCGATCGGGTAAAAACGGTACGCCCGATTGCGCTCACCGCCGAAGGTTGGCAGCAGTTTGCGATCGACGTGCTGGACGCATGCCGGATATCTGCCTGAGCACAGTAGTCGATGCATAAATTTCAAATGGTGAATAAGCAGGTATGAGATGCAACAGAAAACTCGCGTAGCCGTGTTGTTCGGCGGGCGTTCGGCAGAGCACGAAGTTTCGCTGCAATCCGCGCGCAATGTCATCGATGCTATCGATAAGGAAAAGTATGAACCGGTTCTTATCGCTATAGATCGCGCTGGCACCTGGTTTTTAAACGATGAATCCATGCCCTTGCTGAACTCGGATAATCCACGCCTGATAGCACCGGATAGTTGCCATAACCCGGTGTCGCTGATTCCCGGCGACCAGGCAGGGGTGCTTGTCAATCCGCAAAGTCCAACCGCCATGCAGGCGGTTGATGTCATTTTTCCGGTGCTGCATGGACCCTATGGCGAAGATGGATCAATTCAGGGGTTAGCGAAACTGGCAAACGTGCCCTGCGTCGGCAGCGATATCCTGGGCTCGGCAATTAATATGGATAAAGATGTCTCCAAGCGGCTGCTGCGCGATGCAGGAATTCCGGTAGCACGCCATCTGTGCCTGCGTCGCAATGACCTGACCAGCGAGCTGCCGGAGCAGGTGGCGCAGACACTCGGGTACCCGGCCTATGTAAAGCCTGCCAACATGGGTTCCTCGGTGGGCGTGGTCAAGGTCATGGAAGCTACCGCCCTGATTCCCGCAATCGATAGCGCGTTACAATACGACACCAAGGTACTTATTGAAGAAGAAATTATTGGCCGCGAGATCGAATGCTCGGTACTGGGTAACGATGATCCACTGGCATCGACGGTCGGCGAGATCGAAACCAGCGACGGCTTCTACTCTTACGAAAAGAAATATATCGACGATACTGCGGCCGTTTTGAAAATACCAGCGGAGCTGGACCAGGCCACGCTGGAACGCGTACAGGCTACATCGGTGACAGCGTTCAAGCTGCTTGAGTGCAGAGGCATGGCCCGTGTGGATATGTTTCTGGCTGCAGACGGTGAAATATTCGTTAATGAAATCAACACGATACCAGGTTTTACCACCATCAGCATGTACCCGAAGCTGTGGCAGGCATCGGGAATTTCCTACACCGAGCTGATCGACCGTTTGATCCAGCTGGCGTTGCAGGAACACGATAACAAAAACAAACTCATTACAACCGGGTACTGAATGGCTGGTCAGGCGTTTAAAGACCCTGCCATAGGCTAAAGGTCTTCGTCGCCTTCGATCTCCTTAACTTCCGGGAACACCTCGTGCAGTGTTTCGAAAAACAAATCCAGTTCTTCCTTACGCGTGCCATGGATATCGATCAACTGCAATAACTTGCGCATGAAAAGCATGCGCATGGCCGGGTTGCGTTTCAGGTAAAAGTTCAGCGTGTGCAAATCACCATGGACGTCTGCCGAGGAACTCTTCGCGGCCGTGTAGAGATGCTCGACCTGGTCGTCATTAAGATCGAATTCCTGCTTTAAAATTCGTGCAAATTCGCGTTTTTCCCGGGCATCAACATGCTGATCCGCACTGATCACATGATATAACACCGAGGCCAGCGCACTATGCAGGATTTCATCATCAGGGTTCTCAAAAAGCTTACCTTCGTTCTTCAGTGAGTCAAGCCAGTGGGTTAGTGATTCAAACATAAGCAGGTACCATATTGTTGGGTCGATGCAGCACAGGAGACTTTCTCCTGCCATGCGGGTAGATTACGACAACTCGCCTTATCTACTTTTGATTTGCATCAATCGATTTAAAAAATTCCGCTGCGCTTCAATGCCATGTATTCGTTAATCAGGGTCGAATGCATATGCGCCGGAGTTGTATCGGCGACGATAATATTATCGCTGCGTAATTGCGCATACATTGCCGCCTGGTCCTGCAGGTGATGGGTAACGCCGCAGTATTTCAAGGCATCGTCGATCGAAACAACCTCTGCGGCCAGCGTGTCGGTGAGCACCTGCTGGCGCATCGAGGCTACCATCACCAGGTGATGCTGCGATAACAGCCTGGCGGCATTCACCAGATCGTCGCTATCCTGCGGTTCGAGCGATGAAATCAAAATTATCAGCGAACGGCGTGATTGACGTGTCATCAGTTGCCGGGCGACCTCCAGGTAATCGCTGGCGGCGGCTGAACTATCCAGATCATAGATCTGGTCCAGCAGGTGACTGATCTGAAAACGACCCTTGATCGGCGCCACCCAGCGAGATTGCCCGGCAAAACTGAGCAGACCAACACTATCCCCCTGGCGCAACGCGACAAACGCGGAAATCAACAAGGCATTCAGTGCATGATCGAAATGGCTGATTTCGCCATCCCTGGCACGCATGCGGCGACCGCAGTCAAGCAAAAACACGACCTGTTGATCGCGTTCTTCCTGGTACTCACGGGAAATCGGTTTGTTGAAGCGTGCGGTCGCGCGCCAGTCAATCTGGCGCAACGAATCACCGACCCGAAAATCACGCAATTGATGAAAATCGGTGCCTTCCCCGCGGCGCTGGCGTAACTGCAAGCCGAGATCGGTGTAGAGTTGATCGCTACCGATAAAAGATGAGCGAAACAGCGGCTTGTAGTTCGGGTAAATCTTCGATTGCTGGGCCTCACCAAAGTAAAAATTCTTTTCCCATAGCCCCCAGCCGGAAGTCACACGACAACATAGTTGTCCAAACTCGGCAAGACCGCGCTGCTGTGGTGTTATCGAGTAACGCACCTGCGCAAACGCCCCGGGATCGATTTCGAGTTTTACCGGTAAGCCTTCGAGATGTAGTTGCGCGGGCGGGAAATCGGTCAGCCACAGTTGCAGGCGATGCGCTTCATGGTTGATGATCTTGATGCCTACCCGTTGGCGCACCCCCAGTGCGAGATGCGGTTCCAGCGAACGCGTTGCTTCCAGTCGGGGTCGCCGCAGCGCGAAGCCATCGAGTAAGGCAAGCAGTGCCACCAGCGCAAACCAGCACCAGAATACCAGTTTGATTTCATATGCCCGCGGCCACTCGAAGATGGTTGCCACCGCGGCGAGCAGGCCGAGCAACAACCATAACAGTAACAGCTGTACTAGTAGCCGGGATGGTTTCATGAACGCGGTGCGTCAACCTTGTCCAGCAGGTTGCCGAGAACCTCGTCGACACCGAGGCCATCGATTTCCACTTCTGGCGCGAGGATGACCCGATGGCGTAACACCGGTAACACCATCGCCTTAACGTCGTCCGGGGTAACAAAGTTAACCCCGTTGACCAGCGCCAGTGCCCTGGCACAGCGCAGCAATGCGATGCTCGCGCGGGGACCCGCACCATGCCGCAACAGCGTGGTGTCGCGCGTGGAACGTACCAGTTTGACGGCATATTCGGCGACCTTGTCGTCAACCTCGATGGCGGCACATTGCTGTTGCGCGGCTTCGACATCCAGCAACTGCCGGGTATCGTCACGATCACTGCCAAAGGATTGCAGCGCGTAACGCGTGGCGATCAGTACTTCATCGTCCGCCTGTGGGTAATCGATGTTGATTTTGACAATGAATCGGTCCAGTTCCGCCTCGGGCAAGGCGTAGGTCCCTTCCTGTTCAATCGGGTTTTGCGTTGCCAGCACCATGAACGGTTTGCCGACCGCCATCGACTTGCCATCGAGGGTAACCTGGTGTTCCTGCATGACTTCAAGCAACGCGGCCTGGGTTTTGGCCGGCGCACGATTGATTTCATCGGCGAGTAACAAATTGGTGAACACAGGTCCCTGTTTGAGCACAAACTTGCTTTGCGACATATCGAACATGACATGCCCGGTAACATCCCCCGGCATCAGGTCGGGCGTAAACTGGATGCGCTTGAACTTACCGCCAATACCGGCCGCCAGGGCCTGTACCAGCAGGGTCTTGCCCAGACCGGGAACGCCTTCGATCAATACATGGCCACCGGCAAGCATCGCGATTAACACC
>Ga0209165_10000616_pt1 | contig 12185 bp, 11 predicted proteins | sample tdAd001_FD_187122 | JGI IMG/M metagenome (GOLD analysis project Ga0209165, IMG submission 187122) | Marine sediment microbial communities from the Atlantic coast under amendment with organic carbon and nitrate - tdAd00.1 (SPAdes)... | ecosystem: Environmental > Aquatic > Marine > Coastal >... | reverse complement strand
CCTTTGTGACCACCAGATCCACCGCCTGATACTATTTTTATCCGGCCAAGTGGTATGTCCAGATCATCATGAATGACAATTATATTATCGGTTGACAGTTTGTAATACTGTGCAACTGCAGCCACGGCAGTGCCACTGGCATTCATAAACGTTTCAGGCTTGAGCAAGACGACAGATTCATCCCAGATAGTGGTTTTAGCTATTAAAGCCTTCCATTTGGATTCTGTGAAAGATACATTGATGCCTTGGGCAAGATAATCCAAAAGCATGAAACCTACATTGTGCCTGGTGTCAGCATACTGGAGTCCTGGATTACCGAGGCCAACAATTAAGTACATTGCAAAAGTGTCCTGTTGCCAATTTGATTAATTCTTTTAAAAAAGAAATATTAACGGGCTGCTATAAACAAAAAGGCCGGGAAAGAGAATATCTGTTTCCCGGCCAAACCTGTTATTTGAAGACTGGATGCGTGAATTATCATTCCTCAGTTGAAGCAGCAGATTCCTCAGCTTCAGGAGCTGCCTCGGCGCCTTCTTCAGCTTCGCCTTCCTCTTCTTCCACAATCTCCTCTTCTACCTCAGCCTTTGGTGCAATAACTGCAACACAGACCCTATCCAGTTCTTCTTCAAGGGTAACATTATCCGGTATTGACAAATCACCGCAAGTAATACCGGCGCGCCCTAATTCCAATGAAGTAACATCTACAGTAATCTCATCCAGAATGTCTAAAGGCAGCCCTTTAATCTTTACAGTATGTGCCATAATGTTCAGGATGCCACCCATGTCAACCCCTGTTGCAGTTCCGGTATATACAACAGCAACTTCCATGACGATTTCCTTCTCAAGTTCAATTGCAAGAAAATCAACATGCAGCACAGCATCTGTAATCGGGTCTATCTGAATATCCTTAATCAACGCATAATGCTTTTTCTTGCTTTTATCGCCTTCAATATCGAGGCTCAAAACAGCATTATGGCCTTGAAACTTCAAAAGATCTCTAGTCAAAGTTTTTGCATCCATGGCGAGTGCTATGGGCTCCATTTTACCTCCGTAGAGAATGGCGGGTGCATATCCACTTTGCCTCAATTGATGGGTAGCCCCTTTACCGAAATTCTGTCGCAATGAGGCAGCCATATCCTGTTGTATCATTTTTATTTCCTCCTTAAAAAAAGATGACCAGAAAGATTGAAAACAGCAATCTTCTGATCCTGTATCTCCAAATCAATTATCATCAAAAATCAATAAATTCTTTTATTGCCCTCTTAAACTATCTAAACGAAAAGAGAACTCACTGAGTCTTCAGAATGAATTCTCCCAATCGCTTCTCCTAGAAGTTGCGAAACAGAAAGTACTGTTATTTTGTCACATTCCTTGGATTTATCGCTTAGCGGGATACTGTTCGTTATAACGAGCGATTTAATAACTGATGCTTCGAGCCGTTCAATAGCCGGTCCCGAAAGTACACCATGCGAACAGCAGGCATGCACTTCAGCAGCACCTGCCTCCATCAGCATTGCAGCAGCATTACAAAGGGTCCCTGCCGTATCAACCATGTCATCAAGCAATATCGCGGTCTTTCCCTCTACATCACCGATAACATTCATGGCTTTAGACTCATTGGGCCGATCACGGCGCTTATCAATAATGGCAAGATCAGACTTTAAACGTTTGGCAAAAGCACGTGTTCTTTCAACTCCGCCGGCATCAGGTGAGACCATGATCACGTTATTAAAGGCCTCATTGATATACTCAAGCAGTACCGGAGCCGCATAGAGATGATCGACAGGAATATTGAAAAATCCCTGGATCTGCCCGGCATGAAGATCCATTGCCAGAACCCTCCGCACACCGACAACCATCAACATTTCAGCCACAACTTTAGCTGTTATGGGCACACGAGGGGCAACTTTTCTATCCTGCCGGGCATATCCATAATATGGCAGAACAGCTGTAATCCTTCTGGCAGAGGCACGGCGCAGTGCGTCAACCATGATTACCAGTTCCATCAGGTGATCGTTTACCGGAGTACATGTAGGTTGAATGACAAACACATCAGCTCCCCGCACATTCTCCCCAATCTCAACAAATATCTCACCATCACTGAATCGTCTGACCTCAACTTTCGACAGAGGGATATTGAGGTGCCCACAAATATCATGCGCTAATTCAGGGTTGGCATTTCCAGAAAATACCTTAATTATGTTAGGCATAGCTCTTTATTCGTATAGTTTTTATTTAATCATATCCGCCAATTCTTTATCATTCCTACATCTGTGGCGAATTTTTTTCTGTGGCTGGGGCGGGAGGATTCGAACCTCCGAATGCAGGCACCAAAAACCTGTGTCTTACCGCTTGACGACGCCCCAATGTGCTCATTTTTATAAAGCCGTAAAAGTATCTCCAATAAATCCGGCTCCGGTCTGCAACATTTAGAACGATTCCCTCGAGACAAATAAACTATTATATATTTTTACTGAAAGACAATCAAGGAATATACGGTCTGGCAAGAAATACATTTCCAAGAAATTTTCTACTCAACTGAATAAAACTGCGCCGAGCATCTTCCTCACTTAAAAACAAACCAAACACGGTAGGACCACTACCGCTCATCAGAGATGTTACAGCACCGGCCTTCTTCAATTCCTTCTTGATATCTTCTATCTCTGGATAGCGGCTGATTGTAACCACTTCGAGATCATTTCCAATTCCCTCATATAAACCAGGGGCCGCACCATGAAAACTCCTTGGCACTTTTTGGCCCCGCGCTAAGATATATGGATTGGAGTTGGATGTCAACGGGAAATTCTCATACACCCATTTTGTTGAAACTTCAAATCCAGGATTCACCAGTACAATCGAAAATCCCTTCATGGGCTCGACCTGTTGAATGATTTCACCGATTCCAGTAGCCACTGCAGTACTGCAACCCTGCATAAAAAATGGTACATCCGCTCCCAGCGGCCGGGCAATTTCCATTAACTGCTCCCGGCCTAAATCGGTATTAAAAAGTGTATTCAAGCCAATGACCACAGTTGCAGCATCACTGCTGCCACCTCCCAGGCCGGCGGCTATAGGTATATTTTTCTCCAGTATGACCTTTATTCCTGCCTTAATCCCTGTGGCAGAAAAAAAAGCCTGGGCTGCCCTGTAGACAAGATTCCCCTGGTCTTCCGGAAGTGTGGTTCCCGGGCATGATAATGAAATTGCCTCCGCCTGCCTGGATAGATGCAAAATATCAAAAAGCTCAATCTTCTGCATTTGGCTTTCAATTTCATGAAAGCCGTCAGGGCGGCGATTTAAAACTTTTAAAAAAAGGTTGATCTTGGCAGGAGCCTTTAAGGTAAGGCTGGATATCTTATCTTTTTGAGTTACTTCTTTCACGAACCGGAGGTCATTATACTGGAAGAATTGGCAAATATTTGTCTGATTTTCTGTTTATGCAAGGTTCATCCACTTTGTTGGGAAACTTTCGCAACATATCTCATTTTTAAATCATAGAGAACATTCTTAAAAATATCCTGCTCCTCATCAGTCAAATTCCCTTTTGTTTTGTCCTCCAGCAATTGCAGTGTATCAATTGTATGCTTAACCAGAATCAGATTCTCTTGTTTTTCTCCGGTTACCGGATCACTGATTTCACCGAGGTGGAAAAGAGCTGAGGTGTTAAGAGACATGACAAATGCCGTGAAAGTAACTTCCGGCATAACACATTTGCCATCTTTTCTTACCTGGCCTTCCGGGCACGGTTCACATTTCTCATTCTTCTCCATGCTGGTCACCTCAGTTGTATTTAATCGCCAAATTTATATTTCTGCGTAATGGGGAAGCACCAAAGCCGTTGCATCATCAATATATTCAAGCTGCTGTACAGTTTTTAAGAGCTCCTTACTAATCATATTGTCTGTGTTGAGCAGGATAATATTCAGCCCCTGTTCCATCTCGCGCCCCACAGTCATTCTTGAAATATTCACCCCATGTTTACCCAGGGTTGTACCCAGCGCACCTATGACACCCGGCACGTCCTTGTTATAAACGAAAAGCATGGGCCCGGTGGGGAGTGCTTCCAGGCGGAAAGTATTCATTCTTACCAATCGGGGTTCATTCTTGCCAAAAACCGTTCCAGCCAACATATTTTCCCCCTCGGTTGTCTTTACCCGAATTGAAAGGAGACTGGTAAAATCATCGGAATGACCGGTTCTGGATTCTACTACGCGTATGCCTCTTTCCTTTGCTATGAGAGGAGCATTGACATAATTAACAGCGTCCTGCAGGATCGGTGTGAACAGACCTTTCAGGAAAGCTACTGTTATTGGACTGGTGGTCAGTTCTTCAAATTCGCCGATATATTCCAGGTTGATCTCTTCCACTCCGCCTTTAGCAATCTGCATATGAAAAGAACCCAGCATTTCCGCCAGGGTGAGATAGGGACCAACTTTGGAAAGCACGTCGCTGCTTACAGAAGGTACATTCACCGCATTACTTACCACGCCTGTTCGCAGATATTCTCCTATCTGCTTGGCGATTGCAACAGCAACATTTTCCTGGGCCTCACTTGTTGAAGCACCGAGGTGTGGTGTGCAGATAAAGTTATCCAGTCCAAGCAGTGGGCAATTTTCCTTTGTTGTCGGTTCCTGGGCAAAAACATCCAGGGCTGCCCCGGCAATTTCTCCAGTGGTAAGAGCCTCGAATAAGGCATCCTCATCAACTACACCACCGCGGGCACAGTCAATGAGCATGGCATCCTTTTTCATATTCTTGAATGCTGCTGTTGAAATAAGGTTTTTGGTATCCTTGGTCATAGGAACATGCACAGAAATAAAATCAGCTTTCTTGCATACATCCTCAATAGTTGTCAATTCCGCACCAATTTTTTTGACAAGTTCCTCGGGCATATGGGGGTCATAGGCTATCACTTTCATTTTCAACCCCTGGGCTCTTTCAGCAAATATACTCCCAATCCGTCCAATGCCGATAATTCCCATAGTCTTGCCGGTCAATTCACGGCCCATGAATTTTTTCTTCTCCCACTTGCCATCTTTCATAGAGGCAGTGGCCTGTGGAACATTCCGGGCAAGGGAAACCATCATGGCAATGGCATGCTCAGCGGCAGTGGTAGAATTGCCGTCCGGGGCGTTCATTACCACAATGCCATGCTTGCTGGCAGCAGCGATATCAACATTATCAAGCCCGATACCGGCCCGGCCCACAACTTTCAGGTTTGTAGCCGCTTCGATGATCTCAGCTGTTACCTTGGTGGCACTGCGTATAACCAGCCCATCATATTCGGGAATTATTTTTTTTAGTTCTTCAGGAGCCAGACCGGTATTAATGTCAACCTCAATGCCTGCCTCCTGGAGAATCTCTGCTCCAATGGGGGCTAAATTATCACTTATCAGAACCTTCATCGTCTCTCCTTTATTTTCAACAAATACTCGGCTTATTGACCGAATAGTCTCACAGTATCAATTTCATTCAGGATTTTCCTGAAGATTTTTTGTGGTTTTAAGAATCTTTATAGCAAAGATTAAGAAACGTAAAAATCTTATTTCAACAAGTCAAGAAAAAGGTTTTAAAAATGATTTTGGCAAATATTTCAAACAAATTATTATTTAATTTCCTTTTTATTCCACCTTTCTCTTTTTTTAAATGAGAATAAATTAATCGCATTTTATACCATTTATGCCTATTGATTGTATTAATGAAAAGATTTATAAACAGCCACAAAAAATTACTTGAATTTTCACTTCTCCGGGATACTTATTCCCCTGAAAATTAGCAAACAGGAGCAAATAATGTCAGAAATACGATTACGGTTTCCACCGAGTCCTACCGGTTATCTCCATATAGGTGGAGCCAGAACTGCTATTTATAACTGGTTGTATGCCCGTAAACATAATGGCAAGCTGATTCTGAGAATTGAGGATACAGATGTTGAACGTTCCACCAAAGAATCTATTGATGGCATAATTGACGGCCTTGGCTGGTTGGGAATAAATTGGGATGAAGGGCCCTATTTTCAGTCAGACCATATTAATGAACACATTGAAACCGCTCATAAGCTGGTCGAAACAGAGCATGCCTACAAATGCTTCTGCACCAAAGAGGACCTTGATGAAAAACGGCAGGCTGCGGTGGCAGCCAAAATCACCTATCAGTATGACCGGACCTGTCTGAAACTCAGCAAAGAGGAAATCGCTGCAAAGGAAGAGCAGAAGGCTCCCTATGTTATCCGCTTCAAAGTGCCGGATGGAGAGGGATCGGTTGTTTTTGAAGACAAGGTTTATGGCCGCATAGAGAGGACTTATAAGGATATTGAAGACTTTGTCATTATGCGTTCCAACGGTACACCGCTCTATCTGCTTAGTAATGTGGTGGATGATATCCGTGACCGTATCACCCATATTATCCGCGGTCAGGATGGCCTCGGGAATACACCACGGCAGATCCTCATTTACGAAGCACTTGGCGTCCCTATTCCGGTCTTTGCCCATATGTCCCTTACCCTTGATCCCAGGAAGGCCAAGATCTCAAAAAGATCCCACGGTGAAGTAGTAACAGTACAATTCTACAAGGAAAATGGTTTCCTGCCCTGGGCATTGCTGAATTTTTTAGTTCTTCTTGGCTGGTCACCTGCCAGTGATCAGGAAATTTTTACCCGGGAAGAACTGATTGAAGTCTTTTCTTTAAAAGGCATGAATAAGGCAAACTCTATTTTCAACTATCAGAAAGACCACCCGAAGTTCATCACCGATCCTAAAGCCCTCTCCATAAACGGCCATTATCTGCAGACCATGCCGGTTGCAGAAATCGCCCCCCTCGTGAAAGACATTCTGCTGAATACAGGGCTATGGGATGATGCTTATGAAAAGGACAAAAAAGAATGGTTTCTGGACACCGTTGATCTTATCAGGAGCAGGTTCCATGTGCTTACCGATTTTGGCGGACCCGGCAGGGCCTATTTCAGCGATGAATATGACATGGATCCGAAACCGGTCAAGAAAAACCTAACCAAGCATGAGAAAATCGGTGAATGGTTAGGGCAGCTTGCCCAACGCTATGAGAGTCTGCCTGATTTCAATAAAGAGGATGTTGAAAGGGTTACCAGGGAACTGGCGGATGAACTTGATATCAAGCCGGGCATCCTGATCAACGGCACCCGCACCGTGGTCACCGGCCAGGCAGCCGGCGCCGGCCTCTTCGATATACTGATGGCCATTGGCAGGGACAGGGTCATTGCCAGGCTGAAAAAATTCTCTACACAGAGTTGAATATGCCTGGAGTGATTCTTTCTTCCCATTTCCAAAATACAACAATCTCAAATGGTATATTGGCTTAATCCAAGCAGGTACTCCTGACATACTTTGAATATTGTTACCTATTTTCCTTTTAACATTCGATTATATTTTTAACACAAATAGTCAGAATAATTTCCGGTTGGACATCAAATGTGTACTTTGTGGTCTTTTTTTGTATATTGTATGGGGTAAAAATTACGACTTTAACAGCAGGTGCCTCCAGGAGTTTTAATTATGAAAATATGCCCTGAATGTAAATATGTAAGGACCGAACAAGACAGCCTTGTTTTCCCTGATTACGAATGTCCCTCGTGTGGAATTATTGAAAAATATAAGGCCAAGTACGAATTTTCTCAACTTGAAAAACAACGTGCAAAAGAACGCCAATCCCGGTTGGCAAAGACAAAAAAAGAACGAGAACGTAAGCGTATAGAGGAAGAAGAAAGGCTGAAAAAAGAGGAGCAGGAGCGCAAGGAAAAAGAAGAAGCTGACAGAGTGAAAAAACTCGAAGCTGAAAAAGCGCGGCAAAAAGAACTGGAACGCAAGCGGAAAGAGGAAGAAGAAAGGCTGAGAAGGGAGGAGCAGGAACGCAAGGAAAAAGAAGAAGCTGACAGGGTGAAAAAACTCGAAGCTGAAAAAACACGGCAAAAAGAACTGGAACGCTTACTTAAAGAGGAAGAAGAGAGACTGGGAAGAGAGGAGCAGGAGCGCAAGGAAAAAGAGGAAGAAGACAGAGTGAAAAAACTCGAAGCTGAAAAAGCGCGGCAAAAAGAACTGGAACGCAGGCGTAAAGAGGAAGAAGAAAAACTTAAAAAAGAGGCAGAAGAAAAACTGCGACTGGAACAAGAGGAGAAAAAGAGACGCGAGTCTGAGGCAAAAATTCGCCTCAGGCAGCAACAGGAGAAAAATCAGCAGATAGCAGATCAAAACAGAGACAAGATTATTTCCCAGACTCAAACAGAAAACGCCTATCAGCTCTTTGATATGTGTCCCTTTGTCATTGCACAAAGCGGAAAGGGGCTTTCCTTTGCGGGATTTGGCGAGACAAAAAATAAATCGCAGCATGGATGTTGCATGAAAGAATACTGCAGACTCTGGACATATAGAACCGCTGAAAATGGTGAAATATACGCCCAGGGATGCTCTCTGCAATTCCTGGGATTAAACGAAGAGGAAATCAAAAAGAATTTTTCAATAAAAAACACACGAATCCTGCAGGAAAAGTCTCCTTTGAAAGATGAAAAAAACAACCCGGAAGAGCAAGGATAAAAGATAAAGCAGGCATCTGAAAAAACTCCCTGGAAATGTTGACTTACTACAGAGCCGGCTTTTTCATGGAAGTTTCACTTTTCAGGTTCAGGTTTGACGCAGGGAAAGTAATGTTGAAATGCTTCATAAACTGATGCAGAAGCAACATTCTGCAATTTCCCAGGATTTTCATTTAAATATTTAGTTACAACCATTATGAGGTGTTTAACATCCAGCCCTGAGGGAATGCAGATAGTTCGATTAGCATTGTTGACCATTATTTCATACATATCATTAGCAGCACGAATATATCCCAGACAACTGCCGGCCTGGAAAGGATCTGCATTGGCACGGGAATCAAAAAGTTTAAGAGCTTCAGTACAGGTTTTTTGAAGAAGCTTTCCATCTGAATAATGGTCAGCAGCGGCAATAGTTGAAAAAATCACAAATAAGGATGCAACAACAAATAACAGAGTCAGTTTTTTCATGAAGTCCTCATTTTTAAAGCATTTTGGCTTTAAAGTCAGTCCATTTATATCAACATTCAACCATTCCTGCCAAGATAGAAACTTTTTTTAAGCCTCTTGGGAAATTGCCAAGTCCAGTGGCTATGTTGACTTCCGGTTCCAATAATTCCAATTTGATAAGCTGATTTATTCACTTGGTAAAACATAAAAAAACACCGATACAAAATGACAAATACTGCCAACCAAAACAAACATATGGAAAATGGCGTGATTGAACTTTATTTTCTTAATGCTGTATAAAATTGCGCCGATTGTGTAAGCCATTCCACCGGCAACAAGCCAAAATAAACCTTCTGAAGATAGATTATTTATTACTGGCTTGATGGCGAAAACGATTATCCACCCCATAAATACATACATTAGTGTCGAAATTAATTTATATTTTCCTGTTAAAAAAAGTTTCAGAATTATTCCGGTTAAGGCCAACCCCCAGGAAACCCCTAAAATAGACCAACCTAATGGGCCATTCAGCGTAACAAGCGTAAAAGGAGTGTAGGATCCAGCAATGAGAACATAAATAGATGCGTGGTCAAAGACTCTCAACCTGTTTCTTAACTCCGGCTTTTGAGTACTGTGGTAAAAAGTAGAAGCCGCATATAAAATGATTAAACTTGCTCCGAAAATGCTAAAACTTACAATATGCAAAATGCTTCCATGCAGACTTGCATACGTAACTAAAAGCACCAAAGCAACAATGCTTAAAACTAAACCAATGGCATGAGAAATGATGTTAGTTTTTTCTTCTATTGGTGTGTAATATTTTACACCTTCCATATCTTTCATTTAATCAGTCCAATTCCTCGGCACAATCAACACACATGTCAGATTCCGGCATTATCATCAACCTGGCCAGCGGAATTGGTTCCTCGCATTCCCTGCACAAACCGAATCCGGGCTGCTCAATCATTTTCAGAGCCCGCTCCAGTTTTGCCAGAGTATTCCTGGCCTCCCGCAAAGCAGCCTCATTGATGCTCTTGTTGCCGATTGCATCCATGCGGGTAAGCCTGCCTATGGCATCATCAGGGGCAACAGGTTGAGTAAGCTCTACGTAGGAAACGATATCCTCTTTCACCGTTTCAACCTTCTCTCTAATCTGGCCTGCGAGTTTTTCCTTTTCTTCTTCCTGCATCACTTTACTCTACCAAAGTCTGGTTACCATGAATTGTCCTGTACCGGCCAGGACCCAATAATAAATGTCTCTATTTAAGACTCATTTCCAAACTACACAACCTGCCCAATAATGCCAAATTAAACATTGCGTAATATACTGAAAAACTACCTTGCCACTGTTAATTGCAGAAAAAATCTTTTTGTATTGATTGCTACAATCCCAAACAACAGTTATTATATTTCACCAATAGGGAATTTAACCTAAAACAGGGAACGTTCTATGAAATGGCTTTTGATACTTGCTATAGCTGTTGCCGCTATTTACTGTTTTGCTGCAATTAACATGCGGATGGCAGCCCGTAACCTTGTGGGCTGAGGCAGCAACTCATGCACCCGGTCGGGTGGCCTCTTCTCTTTCTTAAAACTGAAGAAAAAAAGTGGATCAGCCAAGAATAACTGATTCTTTGTTTCTGGACAGATACTAATTTGCCAATAGGCGGCTTCCCTAAATTAACTCCAAATCTCTTAAAATACTTTCCGCCTCTTTCCTGAAATCTTCCCGTACCATCAACCTTGTTGCCAATGGAACCGGTGCGAGTCGATGCGATTGTTCTCCGTCAATATAATATTCAATTTCAGTCTTATCGAGACTTGCCTTGATAACGGCAATGTTCCCTTCCCTGAAAATTGTAGCCAGCTTGACAAATCCCGGCATTTTCGGTTGGGGCCCCAGCTTTTCAACCAGGTCGACATCACAATCAGTGCACTCCAGAAATCCCTCCCTGTACTCAGCGCGGCATATTGGACAAAACATAAATTCCCCTATCTAATAAGGTTAGCAATTTAAACTGCTCTTATTCTCCTGCCTTGGTCATGTATTATAACAATTCAGGTCTTACTAATACATATATAATTTGCAGTACGGTTTACAGAGAAAATGATTGTCTTTCCAATCTCTTTCACGTATATAGTTTCTTTTTTTGCACAGAGAAGTTATTTCCATAGATACAATACAGGTTTTTTATAACACTTTTTCAGGATATTTAATGATTACCCTACTCGACTACGGAGCCGGAAATGTAAGAAGCGTCCGGAATGCCATCAGGAAACTGGGCTATTCGGTTAAGGACGTTACAACTCCGGAAGACATACTCCAGGCTGAAAAACTGATCTTCCCCGGTGTGGGCAGTTTTGGCAACGCCATGCAGCGTCTGGCAGACTTCGGCTACCTTGAGGCCTTGATTCAATATATCACGGATGACCGGCCCTACCTCGGCATCTGTCTGGGGCTGCAGACCCTTTTTGACGGCAGTGAGGAAGCCCTCGGCGTGGCCGGACTGGGGATCATCAATGGCATCATCAAACGCTTTGATGACAACTCTCTCTCCATCCCTCAGATGGGTTGGAACGGCATCAATATTCGCAAACCCTCTTCCCTGTTCACCGGCTACCAACAGGAGAAACTCTATTTTGTCCACTCATACCGGGCTGTGCCAACCTGGGAAAATGACGACTGGATCCTGACCACGACCAATTACGGTGATGAATTCATCAGCGGGGTCCAGAAAGGGAGGGTGGCGGCCTTCCAGTTCCACCCTGAAAAAAGTGGTGCGGCCGGCCTGAACATCCTGCAGAACTTTCTCTCCGGACCGGAACTGAACGAATCCATGCCTGCCGAACTCTTAAGCGACGGCCAACCAACCGAACTGGCGAAAAGGATTATCGCCTGCCTCGATGTGCGCACAAACGACCAGGGCGACCTGGTGGTGACCAAGGGCGACCAGTATAATGTCCGCGAAGAGGGTGAGGTCAGAAATCTCGGTATGCCGGTTGACCTGGCCGGGCGGTACTTCCAGGAAGGTGCGGACGAGATCACCTTTTTAAACATCACAGGCTTCAGAGATTTTCCCATGAAAGACCAGCCCATGCTGGAGGTCCTGCAGAAAACATCTGAAAATGTCTTTGTGCCTCTGACCATCGGTGGTGGCATCCGGGAATACACAGA
>Ga0209165_10000615_pt1 | contig 12194 bp, 11 predicted proteins | sample tdAd001_FD_187122 | JGI IMG/M metagenome (GOLD analysis project Ga0209165, IMG submission 187122) | Marine sediment microbial communities from the Atlantic coast under amendment with organic carbon and nitrate - tdAd00.1 (SPAdes)... | ecosystem: Environmental > Aquatic > Marine > Coastal >... | reverse complement strand
GGAGACTTCGTCTGCTCCACCGGTCAGGGTTCGGAGGGGGGTTGGAATGCGTACCGTAACAGCCATGTTCGTTCCTTTCTGAGTCCTAACAGATGCGGGTTTGGATCAAGCGGCGCAAGCCGCCGTGTAACGCTCCACCCGCAAGTCCTGAATCTCTCCTGCGCACAACGGGCAATCGGTTCGCCGACGCACGAGCGTCTTGCGAAGCGCGCCGGCGAGCGCGTCATAGTGCCAAAGCTCACCCCCCGGGCGTTCGCCCCGGAGCAAGCGAACAACCAAAGCCGCCTCGAGCCCGCCAAGCACCCCGACGACAGGCCCGACCACGCCCGCCTCGGCGCAGGTCTCGATTCTGTCACGTGGGATGTCTTCGAACAGACAGCGAAGACACGCGGAGTCGGGGAGGGCGCACAACGCCCAGCCCGCCCAGCGAACTGCGCCCGCCTGGACTGCCGGGACGCCCGCGAGGTGCGCCGCGTCTGCCACGAGAAACTTCGTCGCGAGGTTGTCGGCTCCTTCGACGACGAGGGTGTGCTCCGACAGAAGCTCCATGGCCGTGTCCGGCACGAAGCGGCCTTGGACAGTCCGCACCGACAGGCCAGGCGATAAGTCACGCAGCATACCCGCAGCGCGCTCGATCTTGGAGCGGCCAACATCCTCGCTCGAGTAGAGCGTCTGCCGGTGCAAGTTGCTCTCTTCGACCAGGTCGTCGTCGATGATGCTAATGTGCTCGACACGGCTCCCGCCTGCGACGGCGAGCAGCCGGAGCACCGGAGAACCGAGGCCGCCAGCACCGACGACGAGGACGCGATGTGCGGCGCTCATTGGAAGTACGCTCCCAAGCTGAAGTAACGCTCGCCGGTGTCGCAGAGCACCGTCACGACGGTCTGCTCCGGCCCAAGCTGCTTGGCGACCTCGATGGCGGCCCAAACATTCGCGCCCCCGCTGATCCCGAGAAGCAAACCCTCTCGTTTGGCCAGCGCAAGCTTGGTGTCCCAGGCGTCCCGGTCGCTGACCCCGATGACGTCGTCGACCACGTTGGGGTGGTAGTTCTCGGGAATGAAGCCCGCGTTGAGCCCTTGAATCTTCGTCGGTCCGGCAGGCCCCCCAACGAGCACAGGGCTCGCCGCAGGCTCGACTGCGATTACACGCGTTGCGGGGTTACTCGCCTTGAGCGCTTCGCCAACGCCACTCACCGTTCCGCCCGTGCCCACGGCTGCAACGAACGCATCGATGCGCTGCCCGTCGAATGCACGCAGCAGCTCTCGCGCAGTCGTGCGCCTGTGCACACCAGGATTCGCAGGATTCGAAAACTGCTCGGGCATGAACGCTCCGCGCTCCAGGACGACTCGGCGTGCCGCCTCCATCGCGCCTTCCATCGAACGGTCCGGTTCGGTGAGCAGAATCTCGACCCCATAGGCTTCGAGCAACGCGCGCCGTTCGAGCGACATGCTCGCGGGCATCGTGAGCACCAGCTTGTAGCCCTTGCGCGCGCACACCAGGGCCAAGCCAATGCCGGTGTTGCCGCTGGTCGGTTCAACGATTGTGTCGCCGGGCTTCAGCCGCCCCTGCGCTTCCGCGGCCTCGATCATCGCGAGACAAATGCGGTCCTTCACCGAGCCGCCCGGATTGAGGTGCTCGCACTTGCCCCATATCGTGGCGCCGCCATCGGGCGAGAGCTCGCGCAAGTGAACGACGGGCGTTTCGCCAACGAGATCCAGTACGCTATCGACAACGGGTGCGGACATCAGATCGAATATACGTAACGTCGGGGTGGCGCACGGCGAACTCCGTGTGCGTCGCCCCGATCACAGAGATCTTGGATCGTGATGGCGTCAAAGCACGCCTCGATGTTCTCGGAAAGCTCGGAGAACACATCTTCGGTCACGACCCGGCTGGTCTCGTCGGCATCGCCGTTCCCGTCGGCGCCAGCCAGGACGATGGGCCCTTCGAGCGCGCGGACGATGTCACCGAGCCGGATGTCGTCTGGGTCCATGGCCAGTGCATAGCCGCCGCGCGGACCGCGCTTGGACGTGACCAGCCCCGCCCGCTTGAGGTCCTGAAAGATCTGCTCGAGGAATCGCGGGGGGATAGCCTGCCGCCGCGAGATGTCCTTGATCTGCGTGGGCTTGCCACCGCTATGAAAAGCGATGTCGAAGATGGCGCGAACGCCATATCGGCCTTTGTTCGAGAGCTTCACCGTCTGGGATTTATGGTTTCCCACATCGGAATTGTCAAGAATGACCCCCGTCAAGCGACTGGGGCACCGCGAGGCGTTGCTATTCCGCGGGTGCGATGGGCACGCCAGAAGCTGTGAGAGCAGCCCGTTCGGCTTCCGAGACACTGGGGAGCCCCTCACCCACATGCAGAGCGGCCCGCTCGAGGATGGCCTCGCAGAGGTCACCGAAGTCGTAGCCCGCCCCGGCGGCGATTTTGGGCAGCAATGACGTGGGAGTCATCCCTGGCAGCGTGTTGACCTCGAGCACGTACTCGTTCTCATCAGAGGTCACCAGCAAATCGACCCGGGTCGCCCCCGTGGCACCGACAGCGTGAACCGCGCGCTCCGCCAAATTCAGCACACCTTGGTAGCGGGTCGGCGAGAGGCGGGCGGGGAAGTGATATTCGCTCTGTCCTTTTTGGTACTTGGACTTGTAATCGTAGAAACCGCCCTTGGGCTCGATCTCGATCGCCCCGAGCGCGTTGCCGTCGAGCAGGCCGACGGCCACCTCGCGGCCACGGATCAGGCGCTCCACGAGGATCCACTGGTCGAAACGCGCTGCATCTTCACAGCGTTGCTTCAGCTCCGCGAGGCTCTTCGCTTCGCCGGCGCCCACACTCGATCCGCCGCTTCGAGGTTTGACAAAGCTCGGGAAGCCGAACGAGCTATGAATCTGCTCTAGGCGGTCGAGGTCGCTGGTGCGCACGACGTAGTAAGAGGGCGTCGGCACATTATAAAGGCGGAAAAGCTCCTTGCTCTTGAGCTTATCCATCGCAAGCGCGCTCGGAAGCACCCCAGAGCCGGTGTATGGGATGCCCATCGTTTCGAGCATGCCCTGGATGCAGCCGTCTTCGCCGTAGGTGCCGTGGAGGGCGATGACCCCAATATCGATGGTCGTCTGCCGGAGCACCCGGTCGATGTCTCCATCCACGAACACTTTCTGCACACGGTAGCCTCGAGCCTTCAGCGCCTCGAACATGGCTTCGCCGGTCTTCAGGGAGATATCGCGCTCCGCGCTTACGCCCCCGAGCAGTATGCCGATGTCTTTATCCTTCATTCGAATCTCCTGAAGCGCTACCTATGCGAAGAGCGGGCCAACCCGACTTCACCCCAAACGCGGCGGGCGGTTCCTGAACTCGTGTCCCGCGTGCCACAGTCGCGACGCCCGTCTGACACGAAACACCCCTGCCCATGCCTATTCGGCTGTAACAGCGGCGATCGGCCAGAGCCAATTACCCGCAGGCAGCGCGTATGGACCTGGGCTCAGGCAAAGTCAAATCCACAGGGATTAAGGAGCGTCGAAGGGCGGCCGCGCCAGGCGCTCGGGCCGAAATGAGGGATTTCGTGTCTTTCGAGGCTCGTTTCGTTGCTTCGAGGCCGCCCGGATGGTACCGATGAGTGAAGAGTGGGTCTCGAGACCCACGAACCTATTCACCAACCGCTTTTGTCCGGTCGGAGTGCGAACGAGCATGGCTGATAGCCCTTTGGGCACCGGAGCAGGGCGCGGGTGGAGCGAGTCAACGCTCCCCGTCGCTGCGTTCCAACTGCCATTCGACATCGCCCGCCGGGAAAACAGGAACGACAACAATAATGACATTCACGGAAGCAGCCGTGGAGGTTCTCCGCTCAGTCGGAAAGCCCCTCCACTACAAGAAAATCACCGAAATCGCGATTGAACGAAATCTCCTATCGCACGTAGGTAAAACCCCAGAAACCACCATGAGCTCGAGGCTCGCCACTATGGTCAAGAAGGACCGCGGCGACGCCCCGATCACCAAGGTCAAGCCCGGCGTCTTCGCTCTTCGCGAATTCCCCGAGGGCGCGGTGGAGGTTCTGGACAGCGCGGCACCGGAAGGCGACTCAGCCGAGGCATCCGAGCCAGTCTCTGCATTCGAAGAGGCAGCCGCCTCCGAGGAAATCGCCGAGGCAGCCCCGGAAGTTGAGGAGGAGGCGAGCGTTCCCACCCAAGATCTCCCAGGTTCTGATGTTTTCCCCGAAGAGGACGGCGACGACGACTTGATTCTCGCCAACCTCGACGATGACACCCGGGAGGACAGAAAGCCCCGCAAACGCCGTCCTCGTCGCCGTCGCGACCGCGACTCCGAGGGTGCGTCGAGCGCAGATTCCCGCCCGGACTCCCGCGCGGACTCCCGGACGGAGCGCCGACCAGCCCCTCGCAGCAGGTCGCGCAAAGAGCCCCAGGTCCCGGCAACCCGCGCGGCAGAGGCCGGTGAGCCTGTTGGCCGCGACCTTTCTGACTCCGTCGAAACGACCCTCCGCGGGCGTAGCCGCGAACCGAGGACTCTCACGCAGCTCGCCGAAGCGCTGATCGAGACCGGCCGGCTAGCCGGAACGCCAGCACTTCTCGCGCCCACCTTGGCTGCGGCCATTCGGGGCGACAACGCCAAACGGCGTGCGTCGGGCGGACGTCCGAGGTTCCGCGAGGGGGACGGCCTCGTCTCACTGATGGAGTGGAGTCTGCCGAGCGATGCGGTCAACGCTGAGCGCGATGCCGTGCGTGCGGCAGACCGGCAGCGGCAGAGTGTCCGCCGGGCATTCATCAAACGCCTGATCGACCTTCCCGATGGCGCTTTGCTCGAACTACTCGCGACATGGCTCAACGCAGTCGGCGTTCAGTCGCTTCGCGCGGTTCGCGCCGATGCAGGCGACTTCAGCCTGGCCGGCACGCTCCGCCGCGGCCCGGAAGCTACACCATTGGCCATTACGATCTATCGCGGCAAGCAGCCGATCAGTAACGACGCCGTCGTGGCGCTCCGAGGTGGGCTTCATCATTTCGATCATGCGCGCATGGGCTGGGTGGTGACGCTTGGGCAGGTGCGCAACGGTACTGTCTCCGAGGCGCACGCCGAAGGCGCCGCACCCTGTGCGCTCTTCGATGGCGATGCGCTCGCAGCATCAATGGAGGAAGTCGGCGTCGGCATCCAACGCGCCTCTCTTCCGTTGGCTGTGCTCGACGTGGAGCTCCTCGACTCGCTCGGTGGCGGCGCCCCACGAACCACCACGACATCCTCTGCACGCAGTAGCTCGTCGACGAGCGCCGATGAAAATGGCGAATCCGACGGCAATAAGCGCCGGCGAAGCCGCCGTCGTGGCCGTCGACGAGGAGGCCGCGAAGAGGGCGGCGAAGAGGGCAGCCAGGAGGGCAGCCAAGAAGAATCGGTCGCCGCGAGTGAGGTAGCTGACACTACGGACAGCACGGACAGCGAATCCCCGAAGGTCGAAGCCGCCTCGGAAACTGCGCCGGAACCGTCCGAAGACACTGAGAAAAAGCCCGCGGAGCCTGCTCCCGACCCCGAGGCGGAGGCCGAGCAACTGTAGCTCAAAAGATACGGCTGAGCCGCCAGCGGGTGGCGTAAGGTAAGCGCATGCCCTACCGTCCCGGCCTCTTGATGGTTATCGGGAGTAGGGCATGCGAATCGTACTATTGGTCATCGGCATTGTTTTTTTCAGTGCGTGGCACTCGCGCTCCGAAGCGGGTCCCTCGTCCGGTGAAGTTGTGCCTGCGCCTGCCGCCGAAGGGATCGACTACAGGAGCGCCGTCGGTGATCACCCGACCTCGCTCGCTCTCGCACGCGCGATCGATGCACGGCTGATCGTTCGCCAGAGCCGCGAGGGTACGCCGATCCACGTGCAGCACTGCCGCGTCAGCGAGGGTGGCTGCCGCGCGCGCATCGCGACGCTGTCACGCTTGATCACCGAGGCAAGCAACCGCGCAGGGGTCGACCCGTTTCTCACGGCGGGCATCGCTCTGCGCGAGTCAGGCCTCAACCCGCTGGCCGTGAGTCCAGTGGGCGCCCGAGGTGTCGTTCAACTCAACCCGAAGTACCGTGGCAAGACCGTGCCCTTCGTCTACAACGAACGGTACCGCGCAAAGTGCAGCCGGCGTCCGGGAGCGTGTCAGCGGGAGGTCCTCGAGGCTGGCCTGGGACTGTACGAGTGGGCGGTCACGCGCTGCGGGGACGATGTCGAGAAAGGCCTCGCCTGGTACAATTCCGGCCGCTGCGACAAACAGAACGGCTACGCCTCATCCGTCCTCCGGGAGCGCCGCCAGCTCCTTCGGCTTGCCAAGAAGGTCGGCCCCGACCTCCAGGCGGTTTTCGTCGATTAATTCCCCGTTTTCTGGGCAACGATGAGCCGCTCGAAGGCTTGCCCGACGGCCTCGGCGACCCGCTCCACGGCGCTCGAATCCGCTATCGGATCGTTGGCGCACAACACCCCCACCATTCTCGAGCCGATCATCACTGGAACGATAACGACCTCTCGGCCCTGGCTTCCAAAGGTCGCCCGAAAGAGGTGGTCGGCGGCTGTCTGTCCGTAGGCTCCCTGGAAAGTGCGCCCGCTGTGGAGAACCTCATTGAGGATCGAAGGATTGCTCGCCGGCACCCACAGGCTTCGAATGCCCGCGCTCGTCACCTCTTCCCCGGCGCCGTCCCAGCCACGGAACACGCCCTTGCGAAGCGCGAGGAACGCGGCGCCGCGAGCCGCCGCCAGGCACGCGTGACATGCGACGCGCACCACGTCGTCACGCGAAGTGACGCGTCCGAGCTCGGCGAGATGAGCATCGATGGCCGAGTCGGACACCTTCGGGGGCTGCACCGTGGCGGGGCGAACCGACGAGGGTGACGGTGCCGTGGCTGGACGCGAGACAATCGGCAATGGGATGTGGCTCGACTTCGGCGTCAGCGAGACTTCGCGTTCGGTGGTCGAACGATTCCAGGCGCGATCCCAGGCAGGACTTGCGCTCGATGCAAGCTCCGAGAGCGAAGGGTCAAACGCCGAGAGCGTCTCATCCGTACCGACATTATTCGCCTTTTCCTGAACGAGCGGCACGACGTCGCTCGGTGTTCGAAAACGAGGCACGGCCACCGGGTCCGTGACGACGGGGCCGCGTTCCGGTGGATAGGCCTGATCGATCGACGCAAGCAGATCGGAGAGCTTCGCCACGGTTGGCAAGATGCTTCCACCAAGCGCCACGCTGAGCTTGGTCACGGCACCTTCATCGGTTGGATCAGCCATTGCGACGATTGCACCCGCGGGGCTCGGCCGCAGTGGCATCGCACAGAGATCATGCGCGTCGACCGCCCGCAAACGACGAACCAGGTTCCCGTCAGCGCGAGCCAGCTCTGCCGATTGGAGCATCGGGCCGAAGCCGAGGGAGACGAAGAAGCCCGCCAAGGCGCGTTCGTCGAGGCCCGCAGCGACGAGATTCTGAACGACCTGCCCCGAGGGCAGCAGCCGATCACTGGAGTCGCTACTGCGCGCCTGGGCCTCGGTCACGAGTCCGGCGTCGACGAGCTGCTCAACCAATCGTGCCATACCCGATCCCTAGCCACCGTCCCCGCGTCCGGCAAGCCCGGGTGCGGAAGGCGCGAGAGCCCCGCGTGCCTGCCGCGCGAGAGCCCCGCGTGCCTGCCGCGCGAGAGCCCCGCGTGCCTGCCGCGCGAGAGACTGATAGGATCCGGCGCCAATGGCTCGTGTGCTGCACATCGAGGACGACCCCAACAATCGGCGCCTCGTGCAGAAACTGCTCGGCGCGGCCGGGCATGACGTGATCGAAGCGGAGGGGGGTGTCGAAGGCATCCAACTGGCTCGGGACACCTTACCGGATCTCGTCCTGGTGGACATCAACATTCCCGACCTCGACGGATATGAGGTGACCTTGCGCCTGCGCGGAATGCCAGCACTCCAGGACGTCCCGATCGTGGCGATTACGGCCGAAGGGGACCGGGACTCTACGCTTGCGGTGGGCTGCGACGGCTTCATCGCTAAGCCGATCGATGCGGCGCACTTCGCCGAGACCATCGCGCAGTTCCTCGGGGGGCATCGGGAGTGGGCCGACGACGGCAGTGATCGGCTTCTGCGCGAGCGGACGCAAAAAATCGTCGAGCGTCTCGAGAAAAAGATCGTCGAGCTCTCCGAAACCAACAAGAGGCTCGAGGACATCGCGCGACTTCGTCGCGAGTTTCTTCAGAACGTGAGTCACGAACTCGCCACCCCGATGACACCGGTCGTCGGCTACCTACGCCTCCTTCTCAATGAAGAGCTTGGTCCGTTGACCGACCTGCAACGCAAGTGCCTGGGCTCCATCGAGTCGTCGACACAGCGGCTTCGTTCGGTCGTCGATACGCTGCTCGACGTCAGCTCTCTCGAAACCGGGCGCATGCACTACTACACCCGCCCGTACGACTTCCGGGAGGTGGCGTTGAAAGCGCTCGATCAGATTCGTCCGAAGCTCGACGAGCGCGATGTGATCCTCGTCGAGCGTGTTCCGGAAGACCCGATGCCTGCGCAGGGCGATCCCGACAAGCTCCTTCAAACCATGGTGCACGTGCTCGACAACGCGTCGAAGTTCACGCCAACCGGCGGCGAGGTTGCAGTCGAGGTCCGCCCCGAGGGCGAGGACCACTTGCTCTTCGCGGTTTCGGACAGTGGCCCCGGCGTTCGTCCCGAGCACATCGCACGCATCATGGAGCCCTTCTATCAAGTGGATGGCTCGGTCACCCGCGACCACGGTGGCGTCGGGCTGGGCCTGGCTTTCGCAAGGCGGGTCACCGAAGCGCTTGGTGGAGGCATCGAGATTTCAAGCCCGCCTGCCGGGGAGGTCGCTGAGCGGCAGCTATCCGGGACCCTCGTCGAGCTTCGGGTGGGGCGGGTCCCTGAGCGCCCCGAGACACAGTCGACGTGATCTATCTCGACCACCACGCGGCGGCGCCCGCGCCCGATTCGGTCTGGCGTGCCATGGAAGCCGCCGCGCCGGTGGCCTGGGCCAATCCGTCGAGCACACACGCCGCGGGACGCACCTCGCGGCAATTGCTCGAGGCGGCTCGCGAAGATGTTGCGCGATCGATCGGGGCCGATGCGGCGGACCTGGTCCTGACCGGTGGAGGCACCGAGGCCTGCAATCTCGGAATCCGGGGGCTTGCCACCGGGCGGGCTCGGGTCGTCACGAGCGAGGTCGAGCACCCAGCCGTCGCCGAAAGCGTGCGGCGGCTAGGCACTGAAGGGCGCGAGGTCATCGCGCTCCGCGTCGTCGAAGGCCGACCACCGAGCCTCGATGAGCTGGCACCTCACCTGGGCCCCGATACGCTCGTCGCCGTTCAGTGGGTGAACCACGAAACGGGCACGGTGTTTCCCGTCCACGAATACGCGCAGGCTTGCCGAGAGCGCCGGGCGCGCCTGTTCATCGATGCGACCCAAGCGCTCGGCAAGCTGCCCGTCGATGTCGGCGCTCTCGGAGCCGATACGGTGGCCATCGCCGCGCAAAAGATCGGCGGGCCCGCGGGAGCGGGCGCCTGTTGGGTGCGGCGCGGCCTGGACCTCGAGCCCGTACTCGATGGTGGTTCCCAGGAGCGCGGACGGCGCCCCGGAACGCCGGACACGCTGAGCATGGTGGGGTTCGGGGCCGCATGCCGCTTGACCGAGGACCGACTCACCGACCAGCCCCGAGTCACCCAGCTTCGCGACCGCATCGAAGCGAGGCTGGTTCAGCTAGGTGGCGTCCGCAATGGTGGCGGCCGCCGGACGGGCACCGTGTCCAACCTGAGCTTCCGGAGTTGGAAAGGTCCGCTTCTCGTCGCGGCACTCGACATGGAGGGGCTTTGCCTTTCGACCGGGGCGGCCTGCTCGTCGGGGCTGCAGGAGCCTTCCGCTGTGATTCGTGCGATGTATCCGGATGAACAGTGGCGCGCTGGCTCAGCGGTTCGAATCAGTTTAGGTATGGAGACCACGACGCCGGATATCGAGACGGCATCACAGGTCTTTCGGCAAGTCCTCGCCCGAGGCGGCATCTAAAACCTCAAGCAAATTTTAACTCTCGGGCGACAAACTTGATTTGATTTGATGTTTTTAATGTCAACTTATTGATATTACAAGATTAAAAATGTGCCTATTGCTGGAGATCACTGGTTCCATTAAGTGTAACGACCCACGGTAGATTTGTTCAGTATCCGGTTCTAATGGCTGAAGTGAAGAGAGTGCTGGTAGCGATGAGCGGTGGGGTGGACTCCTCCGTCGCTGCAGCGTTGTTGCGCGAAGCCGGCCATGACTTGGTCGGCGTGACGCTCCATCTCTGGGACGCAGAGGGCGAGCAGCAGGTGGGACGATGCTGCGCTCCTGAAGACCGCGACGACGCCCGCCGCACCTGCGAGCACCTCGGGGTCCCCCACTACGTCCTCGATGAGCGAGAGGCGTTTCGGAAGAACGTCGTCGATCCGTTCATCACCGAGTACCAGGCAGGGCGCACGCCGATCCCCTGTGTGAGCTGCAACCGCACGGTGAAGCTCACGTACCTGGCGGACGTGGCTCGCCGCTTCGACGCAACGCACATCGCGACCGGACACTACGCTCGCCTCGAGCGCGCCGGCGATGGCCAACTCCGCCTCCTGTGCGGCCGGGACGACGACAAAGATCAAAGCTACTTCCTATTTGGATTGCCCCAGTCGACACTCGAAACCCTCGTCTTTCCGCTCGGAAACCTCACCAAATCCGAGGTGCGCGCGGCCGGACGGCGTCTAGGTGTGCCCAACGCGGACAAGCCGGAGTCCCAGGAGCTGTGTTTCGTCCCAGACGGCGGCGTCGGCGACTTCATCAACCGCCAGGGAAGTCCTACGACCTTCGGCAACATCGTCGATCCGGCCGGGACTGTGCTGGGCCATCACGAGGGCGTAGCCAACTTCACACGCGGGCAGCGGCGTGGGCTGGGTCTCGGTGGAGGCGGCGCCCGGTACGTCCTTCGGATCGTGCCCGATACGGCCGAGGTCGTCGTGGGCGACGAGTCCGAGCTCTATGATCAGCAGCTCACGGCGACCGATGCACACTGGGTTGCGGGCCGCCCGACGGATGCGTTCCAGGGCGAGGTTCGCATCCGATATCGGCATCGCGGCGCGCTCGCAGACGTCACACCGACGGGCGACGGATTCGAGGTGCGCTTCGACGAGCCTCAGCGTGCGATTACGCCTGGCCAGGCCGCGGTGGTATACCGTGGTGAAGAGGTGATTGGTGGCGGCTTCATCGCATGAGCTCTGCGCATTCGGCCTGTGCCTGCTGCTCGCAGTAGGCTGCGCCAAGGGCACCGGGGAGGGCAACGCGGTCGGCCAAGTCTGGGCGCCGGACTGCGGCCTCAACGGCGAGCCGTTCGAGCTCAACCCTGACTTCTTCGCAATGCAGCCGAGCGCCTCTGTCGAGATCATCGACATCATCGTGCAGCGGGGCAGCGACATCCAATCCTACACCGACGGCATCTCGGTCTTCATTCGCGATCCGCGGATGGTGAAGGAGAGCATGCTCGGCACGAACATCGACCTCGGAGGCCTGGCGGCGCCGGTCGAGATGACGCTGTATCTCAACGCAACCTGCCCAGGGATCGCTCGCATTCCGGTCGTCTACGGCGCGGTTTCGGGCACGATTCGTTTCGACGAGCTGTACGTGCCCTGGATGCACAACGAGACCGAAGAGACCGTCGCCGTCTTCACAAACGTCGTGCTCGTCGACAACAAAGATGCCGACGAGCGCCGCGCCGTGCTCGATGGCGAATTCCGATTCCTGTTCGAAGAGGGATTGCCCACCCAGTATTTTCAGTACTAATGCCCAGTAAACCGTTAGTGGAGGGCGACGTTCGTGCGGTCGGCCGAGGGGGCGACGCGGTCGTCGAGACCCCGGACGGCATCGTGTTGGTGCCGGGAGCATTGCCCGGTGAGCGCGTCGAGATAGCACTGACATCGTCCAAGCGGGGCGCCGCTCGGGGTCACCTCACACGCGTGTTGCGCGCGGCTCCTGAGCGCCGAGCGCCACCTTGTGCCGACGCGCCGCGCTGCGGCGGGTGCCCGTTGATGATCGCCAGCCCCGAGCTTCAGCGGGACATCAAGCGGAGCTTCCTTCGAGATGCGTGCCGAGGTCTACCGGGTGCCGATGACACAGAGATCGAATGGGTCGCGTCCACGGCAACACTCGCGTACCGGCG
>Ga0209165_10000614_pt1 | contig 12198 bp, 8 predicted proteins | sample tdAd001_FD_187122 | JGI IMG/M metagenome (GOLD analysis project Ga0209165, IMG submission 187122) | Marine sediment microbial communities from the Atlantic coast under amendment with organic carbon and nitrate - tdAd00.1 (SPAdes)... | ecosystem: Environmental > Aquatic > Marine > Coastal >... | reverse complement strand
TACTGTCGGCATATGACATACTTCGTCGGAGTCCCCACTTTCAAATTCCTCGATATCGTAAGCTCTTGCTACAAAGCAATATGTCTTGGTTTCATCCAGTTCATAAATTGTACAAGTATTGTCTGTTCCTTCCCAGGATGGGTTTGTATAATCATAAGATCGACCTTCCTCCCGACAGAATACTTTATAACCGGCCAAATCGGGTTCGCTGTTTTGAGTCCATTCCAGTACCACCTCCGTCGACGCAGACGCGTCATAAGCGGGGAAAAAGATTAAGGTCGATGTTGAGAGAACAAACCAAAAAATAATACCATAATTGAATGTATATTTACTGAATTTCCCGAACATTATAGATGTCTCCTCCACGATAAGTCACACTATCTTAACCTTCAATTTTAAGATGCTTGCTGACGCCATGCTGAGAAATGCCCAGCATTTTGGCGACAGTTGACGTTTTTCCGACAGCCCGTCTCATTGCCTCGGCTGCAAGGAGATGGACCAGTTGCTCTATTGAGGGCAGTTCTCCGTTGAATGTAATGGGATCCGGGACTGACGCTTCAAGTTCTTCTTTTTCGATAATCTTTTCCATTGTTGACACGGCTCCTTGGAGATGGCGTTCAACCTGTACGCAGAAACGCCTTAACCCATTTACTCATGCTTTTACCCTCTTGTTTGAGCAAGAGACGTGCCACAAACTTGTATCCTATATATACCATTGAAATATTTGAATTTATTCTTCTGAGGGTGCACAAGAAGGCGTTGGGAAGGCCCGCAATTTAAATTGCGGAGACCAGGGGCTTTAACCGTTTAATGTTCGTAATATCGAACGGTTATAAAACATTCACATAGAGTTGCGATGTCAACTAAAGTTGCGGGGGTTTGGGCTGGGGTGTCATCGGCGCTTGTAAAGAATCCTGGCCCATCTTAGATCCCGCCACGCGGGGGAGGACCAGGCTTTGTTTATCCCCAGAAGAGATTTGCTTGATTGAAAGTTCATTGACTTATTGAAATTCCAAATCACAAATCCCAAAAAACAAACAAATAACAATCGCTTTGAAACGGTTTGGAATTTGAGTTTTATTTGTAATTTGGTGCTTGGGATTTGTGATTTAAGACACCAAACTCCAAGGCAGAGCCGGGGAACTCTGACTCCCGCTATACGGGACAGGCATGGCCCATCGAAGATCCCGCCATGCGGGGAAGGACCAGGCTTTTTAGGACAAAGTAAAGGGCCGATCCAATGAAGAAATGTGAGATTTTGAAGGGGCGTCCGGCCGTGGTCATTTTGTTTGCGCCCGTTCCGGGTTTAAATATTCCTGCAGACGGGCACGCCGTTCTTCTTTTGCTTTTTGGGCCAGATTTCGGCATTCTTTGTAGAACAACTCGAGGTTATATTCGCTATACTGCAGAAGTCTTAAAAATTCCGGAACAAGGTCATAATAGGTGGATACGGATATCAGCTGAGCATTGTTTAGTGTTTGGCTGAACCATAGATCATACCCTGAATACCCTTCCCACTGCTGTTTCAGCCGTCTGTATTCATCTCTTACCGCGTCGAATATCAATGCCTTGGCATCTCTTTTCGTCGGCGTTGACACATCTTTGGCGTACAGGGATTCAAGCTGTTTACGATATTTCATGACCAGCTGAACAAACTGCCGGTGCCGCTGGTAATCGATTTGATAATCCGTCAAAGCATTGAGATCGTCTTTTGTCGCAAGCCAACGGCGTAGACCTTCCTGTTCCACTGCTGTGGCAAAACTTTCATTAAAGGTCGTATCATCTTCCACATAAAGAAGTTGATGTGCCAGCTCGTGAAAGATGAGTGCCGCCAGCTTAACATGGCTGCGATATACGAAAGTACTTAAAACCGGATCGTCAAACCAACCCAATGTCGAATACGCCGCGACACCGCCCATAAATACATCATATCCTTGTTTCTTCAACTTGTCGGCAGAATCACGGGCATCCTGTTTGGAAAAATATCCTCGGTATGACGTACAGCCCACCACCGGATAGCACCAGGTTTTGGGCGCAAAAGAGAACTCCGGGGTTGCATAAACATTCCAAACGGCAAAGGGTCGTTGGAGATCTACGAAACTGAGGTATTGATTCTTCACCGGCAAACAAAGCTCATTTTTTGCAAATTTCCGAATATCCAGAACGAGTTCGAGCTGCGCTTTCAACTTTTCGGGGACATGGGGTTCGTCCAGAAGCTGATGGATCGGCTTGTTTTTATTGATTATATTTATTTGACCGGATATCAGGTGGTTATAGTAGCGTATCGATTCGCAGCCGGTTAATGCTACCAGGGATAGGATGATTAAAATAACCCGAACGTTGCAAAAACAACCGGACTGGTATTTAAAAAAAGATATCATTATTATTCGGTGATATACCCTCGAACGGGCGTTACCAAAAAGCCCTTCATGTTTCATCCGAAAAATACAGATGTTTCGACGCCTCCTGGGTTGGAATTCCTTGAAACACACCTGGTCAAAGCAGGCTAAGTAAATTTATTTGTAAATACGGTCACGTATTTATAACTTGGTTTATTCATTCTATGTATGCAAAAGTTTAAAGTGCCTAAAGTGAACTAAAGTGCCTAAAGTGCAGGTATTGTATCAATTTTAATTATAATTGATCGCGCTGAAAGCGCGTTCCTCAACTTTAGCTCACTTTAGGCAATTCAAACTTCAAACTTTTGGACTTCAGCTTATACAGGCTAGTTTTCAGATAAAAATACGTCAACGTATTTATGAATTAGAGCACTAAAACAATAGATGTTCGATCATGATGTTCTTCATTTGGTTCCAGGTATCCGTTCCAACCGACGGTTCGTCAATGATAAGATGATGCATTTTCTCCTGTACGCCGGTCTTCCCTTTTTCCAGGAGGTGAAATTGCCATTGATCCAGGGGCTCTTTTTCAACCCTGCGTTTTAATTTGCGGTACGAAACCAATTCATCTTCCGGGTCTATAAAAATTATCGTCGGGACGTTGAGTTTCGGGCCGATATGTTGATTGAAATGCTGGATGGTCTCAAACAGTGCATTGTACGCTGCCATGGGTGTCCCGTTATTCGCAAGATAAGACTTTGACATCAAACTCGGAATCACCAGTCCCGGAAACGGGGACAGCAATTTTGCCACATAATGGATCCCATGTATATCCAATGCAGGAGCTAACAGCACCATCTTGTCAAAACGAACATCCGGATACGATGCAAACAGGTCGGCACCGATCAACCCTCCCAGGGAAAAACCGACAAAAAACAAGGAGACTTGTTTTGCATCACTCCGCTTTCTCGCGTGGCCATATGCCCGATGTGTTTCATCCATCCACAATTTGTACGATACGTTTTTAAAGGCTTCCATGCGGGCTTCACTGCTGTCGACGTCCACTTCATGAAAATAATTTTGTCCATGTCCCCGCAGCGATAAATTTAACACGTCGATTCCCGAATCCGTGAGCAACGTAATAATGGATTCCATTTTCACGGGCCGTAAGTTCAGCCCGTGAATGACCAATGCCACACCGTTTATTTTATCCGGGGTTCCGGCTTTAAACCAGTCAATGGCGTTATCTTCCGTCGGTGAAGCCCGTGCGTCATGGAGGGGGTTCACATGGTCCTGGGATTTAGGTCTGCTCTGCCCACCTGAAGAACAATGGGCGTTAAGCATCGAGGCGAACAGGATAAGGCCCCATGACACGAAGACAAATAACTTTCCTTTGAAGATTTCCCCAAGCCCTGTTGAAACGGGATCTCCGCCCCAGTTAAACAGAAAAGACAGATAGGTTTCACGGGGTAAACTTTGCTTTGAGACGCTGCGGGAACGCTTGCCGGCCGGGTATTCTGTCAATTTTTACTTCCCTCGTTAACCCCGCAATTCCCAGGAGATGAATCCTGCGCTTCTCTCCGACAACCTGCGGGGATGCATTCGTTATACGGGTTCAAAATCCTCGGAACTTAAATCGAGCGATTGTCGAATCTTCAGAAAATTCAAGGCGCAACGATGATATCCTCCATATCAAAACCGACGCCACTCCTGAAAATCCTTTGAATTTATAGCAGATTTCGACATAAAATCAACGTATTTTGACAACTCGGGTCTTTAGAAAACAAACCCTTGCCTCCTTGAGTCCTCAAATCCTCGGCCCCGCTTCTCCAACTAAATTGGAGAAGGACCTTTTGAGATAGCTTGTTGATTTGACAGAATCCGATTTCTCAGATATGGGTCTTCGGTAAAAGAACTTATGCGTATGAACCATCAGCCATCTAATATCTTATGTGTTTGCTTGGGAAATATTTGCCGGAGTCCTTTTGCTCAAGGCCTTTTCACAAAGCTTGTGGATCAAAAAGAGCATAAAGGGGTTCGTGCAGAATCGGCAGGTTTATTTGCACTTCCAGGAAATTCCGCCACTTTTCTTGCCCAAAAGGTTGCGGCCGAGTACGGTGTCGACTTAACCGGGCACAAGGCAAAACTTGTATCTGAAAAACTGGTGACCGGATCAGACCTGATCCTGGTCATGGAAAAATCCCACAAGGATACGCTCCTGACCAGCTTTCCCATGGCAACAGACAAGGTTTTTTTAATACGGCATTTTGCTCGCTTTGGCTCACGAAACCGCGGCGTTGCGGATCCCTACGGACTTAATTACGACGCATACCGTTTTTGTTTTCTCGATATCGAGGATGCGGTTTTAGGCCTTTTGGAGTCCCTTTCCATACGCTAAAATATACCCCGTCACCCCTGAACACGGACAAATTCAGGAATGATTTGAAAAACAGACAACCATCGGAGACCTTTGAAAAATGTTCATTTTTGTTCAAGTTCAAGGAAGGCGAAAATTTTAACCACAGGAATACATTGAGTATTTCGAGAATTACAATTTGAGCCTGACGCAGAAATTGGGCAAAAAGGGGCGTTTTGCAAAGGTCTCCATCGATGGACAAGGAAGAACCCTATGAGACCTCTAGTCGGCGTCGCAATCATCGTTGTCAAAGACGCTAAGATTCTTCTTGGAAGACGTTTGGGTTCACACGGATCCGGCACTTGGCAGTTTCCAGGCGGCCATTTAGAATTCAAAGAATCCATAGAAGATTGTGCCAAAAGAGAACTTTTCGAAGAAACGGGTTTAAAAATACGAAATCTCAGATTTGGACCCTATACCAACGATATTTTCGAGGCCGAAGAAAAACATTATATCACCATATTTGTCATCGCAGAATACGATTCGGGTGTATTAACTGTAAAAGAGCCTAAAAAATGTGACCGATGGGATTGGTTCAGCTGGTCACAACTGCCGGAACCCAAATTTTTGCCGATTCTAAATTTGCAAAAGCAAAATTTTAATTTAAACGACCGGTTACCAAAAACACTGCTATAATTTTAGGCAGCCAATCCCAAATAATAAGGCACGGATAGGAAGCAAGATTCATATCGCCTTGAAGAAACTGGCATGACCGGAAAGTGAATTTATCAGAATTCTCCCGTGAAAAGCAGATTTTCACCGGTTTATGCCCGTAACACTTACAAAATGAATAAAAACGGGTTTCAAAGTCAGGGGAGTCTTGTAGTCTCTAATATTAGGGGTGCGAAACTTGAGCGATTAATTTATTCCATACGCTTTGAGTTTTATCTGCAGGGTCCGGCGGCTGATACCCAGTATCTTTGCCGCATGGGTTCGATTTCCTTCGGTCTCCTCCAGGGTTCTTAAGATCATCTGTTTTTCAACTTCTTTGAGAGATCTTCCCGGCGTGAGATCGATTTCAGGTTTTGTCACCTCCGGATCCAGGGCTCGCAAGACATCGGAGAATTCGTCAGGGGTTATCATGTCTCCGCGGGACATAATCACTGCACGCTCCACCATGTTCTCGAGTTCTCTGACATTTCCGGGCCAGTCGTAACGCATGAGCAAATCGGTTGCACGCGGCGTAAATCCCTTGATAAGCCTGCGGTTCTTTTCCGCATACTGTTTAAGGAATAAATCTGCAAGTAGTGGGATGTCGTCTCGCCGTTCGCGCAAAGGTGGTATGCTGAGGGTGACCACATTGATTCGATAAAAAAGATCTTCGCGGAAACGACCGTCCTGAATTTCTTCGTCCAGATTCCTGTTGGTTGCAGCGATCACACGGGTGTCTATCCGAACAGTATTCGAGCTGCCTACGGGCTCGAACTCGCGTTCCTGAAGCACTCGAAGGATCTTGGCCTGTGTTTGAGGCGCCATCTCTGCGATTTCGTCCAGAAATATGGTTCCCTGGTGCGCCCGTTGAAAGCGGCCCTGCCGATATCTCAGCGCCCCGGTAAATGCACCTTTTTCATGGCCGAACAGCTCGCTTTCCAATAGAGTTTCGGACAAAGCGGCACAGTTGACCTTGATCAGGGGGTTTTCCCTTCGCGGGCTGTTTTGATGGATGGCGTTGACCATGAGCTCCTTGCCCGTTCCACTTTCACCGGTAATGAGGACCGTGGCTTCGGTGGGTGCCACCAGGGCAATGGTTTCCAATACCTGTTTTATCGCGGAACTTTGACCGATGATATTCGAAAAATCGAAGCGATCTTCCAACCTTTCCTTCAGATAAATATTTTCCAGTTCCAGCTGGTGATGATGCAACGCTTTTTCCACCAGAATTTTGAGTTCATCGATATCGAGGGGCTTGGTCAAATAATCATAAGCACCTGATTTTAAAGCATCCACTGCCGTACTCACCGAGGAATAGGCGGTCATCATGATGACGGGTATCCCCGAACTGATTTCCTTGATTCTTTTCAACGCCTCGATTCCGCCCGTACGATGCATACGGATGTCCATCAATATGAGGTCATAGAAGCGTTCCTCCACGGCGGCAATTGCCGTCTTTCCGTCCTCTGCCAGATCTATATGGTATCCTTCAGCCGAAAGCACAGCTTCAAGCATCTTTAAATGTGTGGTTTCGTCATCCACAATTAGGATCTTCGATTTCATGTTCTTCCCTTATTTGACGAATGAGAGATTGTCGGATGTTCCAGCTTCTAATCAATGCCCGGCGAGTCCACCGGAAGGGTAATGATAAATCGACTCCCTCCGGTTTTTCCGGGCAACGGGCTCTCCACCCGAATTTCACCCCGGTGGTTTTCCACGATTTTATGAACAATGGAAAGACCCAAACCGGTACCTTTTTCTCGGGTGGTAAAAAAAGGATCAAAAATTTTTTTCTTTTTATCCCGAGGGATCCCCGGTCCGTTGTCTTCCACCCAAATATTCAGCCGGGTGCCCGATTCATTGACATCCGCACCCACGTCTATAGCTCCACCGTTATCGACTTCCTGCAGTGCATTCAGCATGAGATTGAGCAGGGCCTGGGTGATCTGATTGGCATCCAGAAGAAAGCGCTTTAAATCCAGATTGATTTTACTGCGGATCTTTATGTCACGGGACCGTGCATCGGTTTCCACCAGCCGCATTGTATGTTCCGCCAGTTCCAAGACATCTGTCGGTGCCGGTTCGGGCTCCATTGGACGGGCAAAGGTGAGCAGATCATTGACCACACGGTTAATCCGATCGACTTCCTTGACCATGATTTCAGCATATTCTTTTTCCTGGATCCGATCCGAGAGAGAATGCGCCAGAAATCGGGCAAATCCCTTGATGGAGCTGAGAGGATTGCGGATTTCATGAGCGACCCCGGCTGCCAGTTCTCCAATGGCCGCAAGTTTTTCCGAATGCCGGACCTTTTCCTCCAGTTTCTTGATTTCCCTCAAGTCCCTGAGTAGGATGACGGCACCGGTGCAGGTCTGTTTTTCGTCAAGAATCGGTGTGACGCTCAGAGTCATCGGCATCAGCGCACCGGATTTTTGTCGGTGAAGGTATTCTCGTTCAAACACTGGCTGACAACTTGAAAGTGTACTGTGGATGCCGGTTTCCTGGAAGTCGATCACCGACGCTAAGTCCTTTCCATCGACCCCGGCCTCTCTCAGTCCAAGCAATTCCAGAGCCAGTCGGTTGTAAGACCGAATGCGGCCTTCCGGATCGATACTCAGCAGGCCGTTGGCCATGTTGGCGACCACCTGCCGGGTATAATCCCGAGTCTGTTCAAGGGTTCTGTCCACCAGATAATAATTTTGGATTACAAATATGAAGAAAAGAGCCCCGGTTCCCAGAGCCACAAGAATGGCAGCCATAACCACGGCATGATGAATATCCGAGCGACGGGCTGCTTCAAAGGCCGTCATTTTCAGTCCCAGAACAATGACGGCGTCTGAATGTCTATGGGAAGGCATACCGTAGCCGTCCCCCATCATCCCTCTGTGACCAGGAGTCATAAGCGACGATGGGCGTGGAGAAAAGCGTTTGGCCAGATCATACACCTGGGTGCCGTCCGCCAGCTTTCTAACCCGGCTTTGGACTCGATTCTCATCGTCCAACTGCGGGCGCCAGGCTGAAGACATGCCCCCAAACGACGGATTTGAATGGTGGATAACGGTGCCCTGTAAATCGATGAGATAGACATATGCAATATTTTCATCTTTTCCGGTTTCCAGGATTAGGCTCCCAATGGAATCTTTTCCCCATTGATTCATTACCATGCCGGACCGGGCACCGGCTTCCAACGTATGCAGGATGGCCAAGCCCTGCTGATGTACGAAAGTCAAGACGGTCTTTTCCTGCCGTTCCAAATTGCGGTAGGTGGAGATGCTAATGAGAATGAGCAGCAAAACCACCACGGCAAGGATGGACAGCGCGGGCAGGTACAGCCGTTTTAATTTCAGGATTCTCATAAAACACCTAATTTTGCCCCCGGCCAAATGAGAAACGTTCGTTGCGAATTATATTGAAAACAGAACTTAGTTCGCTTCGTCCCGCCTGCCATTGCAAGGCACGAGCGGGCAGGTCACAATTGGAATGATGGAATACTGGAACATTGGGTTATTGTAAAATTCCTATTTACGGGAATTAAATAGAGGAATGTCATCTTCTTTAAATCATCATTCCATTATTCCATCTTTCCATTATTCCATTATTCCATGTCCGAGTTAAAAGTATACGCCTAAAAAACACCTTTATTTTCATTATATTGTAGAATTTCCGAGACGTTAAATTAATTAACTCGAATTTGGAGTGTTATAGGGCAGATGGTTTAAATAATATAAGAAAATGTGCTTGATACTTTTCTATGAATACAACATACTATTTCTCAGTTGTTGAAGTAATACCCGCATCTGAATTTGGCCAACGTTCTCGTCCATCTGATCCTCTCAAATACCACGGCAACAGCATCAATGCAAATATATTTCGCACATAGTCCAAAAATCTGTTCAAAATGCGCACAATCTGCGCACTCTTCATATCGTTAAATTTGCCCAAAAACATTTTTTATTTGAATTCCAAATAGTTATATTTTGGCATGTGTTTTGCTCTAACCCCTGTACAGATCCACAAAAATTATGGGAGGCAAGAAATGAAACCGTTTTTACGCAAAGTATTATTTTTAACGTCGGCAGCGATCGTGATTCTTTTCACTGCCCTCAACGTCTGGGCAGCCGATCCTTCCATCTGGGCGCCCCTACCACTGAACAGGCTTATTGAAGAAGGTTTGACCAATAACCAAGATATCAAGAGCATGGAGTCCAAGGTGGAAAGTCTAAAAGAAGAGATCTCGTTTGCCGGTTCATTGAATGATCCTCGCATCGGCATCGCTTTGTTGAATCTTCCAACCGACACATTCAGATTCGATCAGGAGCCGATGACGCAGAAGCAGCTTTTCATCGCCCAGAAAATACCGTGGTTCGGCAAATTAGACCTTCGGTCCCAACGGGCTGCCATGAAAGCGATCCGTCAGGAAGCGGTCCTAATGGCAAAACGGCTGGAACTCTCCCGGCAAATTGCTATGGGGTATTATGAACTCGGTTTTGTTGGCAGCGCTCAGAAAATCAATGAGAGATTGATTAAAATGTTAACACAATTGCTCAAGGTGTCGGAGACGAGATATGCAGCAGGCCAGGGTCTCCAGCAAGATGTATTGCAAGCCCAGGTAGAAGTAAGCAAACTTTTGGATGAACAGATAACTTTAGGAAATAAACGCCGCACACTGGAAGATCGGATCAACAGTTTGCTGAATCGGGAGAGTTTTACCCCTGTAGAACCGCCTGAAAAGCTGCCATTTCCTGAACTGGTACTGGAAGAAGAGAAATTACAAATGCGTGCCTTGACCATGAACCCCTGGTTGAAAGTCAAGCTGGCTGAAATCGACCAGGCAAGTGTGGAGATTGAACTGGCCCGAAAGGATTATTGGCCGGATATGGATTTCAAAGTTGCATATGGTCAGAGGGACGAGAGTCAGAGCGGTCAGGACTGGGCAGATTTTTTTTCAACGTCTGTTGTCGTGAATATTCCCCTTTGGCAGAGAAGCAGGCAGGACAAAAAGCTGGAATCAACCAGATTGACTCATAAGTCTAAATTACAGTCTTATCAAAATTTGGCAAACAGCCTCCCTCATAAAGTAGACGCCTTAGTAACCGATATCCGAAACTTACAGAAAAACTACAAGCTAATTACAGATGCCCTGATCGTCCAGGCAGAACAGTGGGCTCGGTCTTCCTTAATTGCCTATGAGGTTAATAAGGTAAACTTTAATACCACGATTACTGCTCAAGTTCGTTTACTTCGCTTCGAACTTCAGTCAGAAAATTACTTGTTCAGCCTGTATAAAAAACGTGCAGAACTTGAAGAGGTTTTGGGTGCATCGCTTTTGTCCCAGACTCCTGAGGATAATGTATCTCATTCGCAAAAGGAAAAAACGTCATGAAACGATTTATTAAAAAATCCATTCTTTTTACAACCTTTGGTTTTATCGGTGTGTTGACATTGCTGACCACCGGCACGGGTTTAGACATGAACCTTGCCGATGAGCCGATTTTCACGACTACAAAAGTCTTTGCTGCGGAAAAGGAACTCAAAGCAGGAATGATCGATCCCAATACCGGCAAAAAGATCAAATACTGGGCTGCGCCTATGGATCCGACGTATATCCGAAACGAACCGGGAAAATCTCCCATGGGGATGGATTTGGTCCCGGTTTACGCGGAAGATGGCGAAGAAAAAGAACCCGCTTCGACGATCCGTATCGATCCGGTGACCATCCAAAATATGGGCGTCCGTCTGGGACGGGTAAAACGCAAACCCCTGTCCAAATATATCCGGGCATTCGGCAACATCACCTACGATGAAAGACTGATCTATACGGTCAATACCAAATTCAACGGATGGATTGAAAAGCTGTATGTGAATTTTATCGGCGAGACAGTGAAAAAAGGCCAGCCTCTTTTTGAGATTTATAGTCCCGAACTGGTTACGGCTCAGGAGGAATATCTTCTGGCGCTTCAGCAGAATAGAGACCTAAAAGATAGTTCTTACGCCAGGATCCGGGAAGGGGCCCAGCGGCTTTTGAAAGCTTCCCATACCCGACTGAGATACTGGGATTTGAGCGAGCGGCAGATAAAGACCATCGAAAATACCGGTAACGTCCAAAAGACACTCACCATATATTCTCCGACACGCGGCGTGGTGATCAAGAAAAATGCCTTTCAGGGTCATTATGTAATTGCGGGCCAGCACCAGTATGAAATCGCCGATCTTTCTAAGGTGTGGGTGGATGTGGATATCTATGAATACGAGTTCCCCTGGGTTCGAAAGGGGATGCCTGCAAAAATGGAACTGTCTTACATTCCGGGTAAAGTTTTTAACGGCAACGTGCTGTTCGTTTATCCGTTTCTTACGGCCAAGACCCGCACGGCCAGGCTCAGATTGGAATTCCCCAATGCAGATTATCAGCTGATGCCGGATATGTACGCGAATGTGACCCTCGAGTCCGCCATTGTTGGAGACAGCCTGGTTATTCCCCAGGAAGCGGTCATCGACAGCGGCGTTCGAAAGATCGTTTTTGTGGCGCTCGGCAAGGGCAAATTTCAGCCCCGGGAAGTCAAACTCGGCGTGGAAGGCAACGATAATGAATTTCAGGTCCTCGAAGGCCTTCAGGAAAACGAAGAGATTGTTATTTCCGCTCAGTTCATGCTCGATTCTGAAAGCCGTCTCCGAGAGGCCATTCAAAAGATGCTGGAAGTTCAGCAGCGGAGTGATAGCTCGGTTTCTGCTGAAACCACGAAGGTGGAAACAGATGATCTCGATATGTCAGATATGAAAATGGATAAAACGACC
>Ga0209165_10000611_pt1 | contig 12223 bp, 7 predicted proteins | sample tdAd001_FD_187122 | JGI IMG/M metagenome (GOLD analysis project Ga0209165, IMG submission 187122) | Marine sediment microbial communities from the Atlantic coast under amendment with organic carbon and nitrate - tdAd00.1 (SPAdes)... | ecosystem: Environmental > Aquatic > Marine > Coastal >... | reverse complement strand
CACCCAAAGACGCCAACAAACACCTGTATACCCATGGAGATACTGAAAAACTCGACCCATCGCTTTCCCATCTTCGGTCTTGGACCAATAAATTAGGGCCCTTGAATCCTTCAACGACAAGAATGCCCCCTCTCATTCATCGCGTCAAAGGCGTAGGCGGCACCACTCTCCATTACCAGGGAGAAGCCCATCGATTCTCACCGCATGCGTTCCAGCCCCAATCACAGTATGGGTATGGGGAAGATTGGCCTATCAGCTACAAAGACCTCGAACCCTATTACGAGAAAATAGAACAGTGGCTCGGAGTCGCCGGTGATCCCCACAATGCCTTTAAAGCCCCCAGAGGCCCATTCCCCATGGCTCCACATAAGCTGAGTTGCGCGAGCCAACGGGTTAAAAAGGGTTTTGACAAATTAGGCCTTCACCTACACCCCAACTCGTTGGCCATCCTCTCCCAACCGATGGACGATCGACCACCGTGCAATTATTGCAACGGCTGTGCCTTGGGATGCATGATGCAAGCCAAAAGCAGCATGGATGTTTCGCTTATTCCCAAAGCCGAAGCCACCGGACGAGTCACCCTCATTCCCAATGCCCATGCTCACCGAATTACTCTGAATAAGAAGGGAAACGCGAACGGCGTACTCTATTTCGATCACGAAAAGAGGGAACACCGCCTAAACGCTCAAGTCGTGGTGGTAGCGGCCGGTGCGCTCGAATCACCACGCCTCTTACTCAATTCCACCTCTAAAGAATTCCCAGAAGGACTCGCGAATCGCCAAGATGTGGTCGGACGCTATTGTATGGAAACGATCTTTCAGGCCTCCACCGCTCTATTTTCAGAACCCATTCATTCATATAAGGGGTTGCAAGTTGACAGTCGAGCCTGGGACTTTAATGCCCCAGGCCCGGGGCAGACGTTTCAAGGCGGCGTGGTTTTGGGAGTCACAGCCGGGCATTCCTTAGGCCCCTTAGCCTATGCGAAATTAGTGGCTCCGGGATGGGGAAAACCTCACAAGGATTTCATGCGAACCTCTTTTGGAAATGCCCTACATATTTTTGCCGTCGGAGAGCATCTTCCACACCCTGACAATCGGATAACCCTCGATCCGGACGTCCTGGATTTTTATGGAGTGGCTGTGGCCAAAGTGACCACAACCTTGAGAAGAAATGAATGGGAAATGCTGACCTTTATGACTCAACAAACGAAGACCATAGCCGAGGCGGCTCAAGCCAAAGAAATAATCGGTCAGCAAAGTGCGTTTGATCTGAGCTCTATCACCCACATGGGAGGAACCTGTCGAATGGGGCAAGACCCTCGACGCTCAGTGGTCAATGAATTTTGTCAAACCCATGACATTCCCAATGTCTTTGTGATGGATAACAGTTGCTTTGTCACCCAAGGAGGAGGAGATAGCCCCTCGCTCACCATTCAGGCCTTAGCTCTTCGCGCCTCAGACTACATCATTGACCAAGCAAAAAAAGGAACCCTCGCCTAAAAATAGACCCCCCATCCAACTTGCCTTAACAACTTTGGGCATATATGCAATTGTGTCTAAATTCACCCAAATTGAGTCTTTTTTACAACATAGAACGCCACTGCACTTAGCAGGTTAGGCATCATTCCGTTAGAAACAGCATAATTCAGCAGGAAATTTTCATGGCACGTCAATTGCTAATCTCTTTTAGGTTCCCTCTTTTAATTTAAGAGTATCCTTATGCCCTGCACACAAGTAAACGATATGATAGCCACTCCTACGAAAAACACCTTGCCGCTAAGGTCTGGTGATTTCCCAAGCCTCTCTGATGCCTTAAATTATGCCGGGAATGGACAAACAGGCTGCAATTTTTATTCGGGAAGGGGTAAGTTAACCCATGTTCTTTCCTATTCAGATCTGCGAGAACAAGCACAACGTCTTGCGAAACGTCTTAATAGTTTGGGGTTACCTCGTGGCTCTCGGGCAGCCTTAATTGCGGATACGACACCTGATTTCATTCGATTTTTCTTTGCCTGCCAATATGCAGGATTAATCCCTGTCCCACTGCCCATTTCATTACATTTGGGGGGGCACCAAGCCTACGTCACCCAACTACGACGATTAATTCAAAGCTGCCAGGCCTCCATAGCCATGGCGCCAGCAGGATTTGAACCTTTCCTCGAAGAGGCTTCATCTGGCTTGGGGCTTTCTCTTGTTGGAGGGCCAGAAGTCTTCGCTTCGCTGGAAGAAACCCAACATCCCCTCTGCCCCTTAGAATCCCATGAACTCGCCTATATTCAATACACCTCCGGAAGTACTCGTTGGCCAAGAGGCGTGGAAGTCACTCAGGCCGCGGTCATGGCTAATCTATCCGGCATTATTCAAGATGGATTGCAGGTTCGGTCGGGAGATCGATGTGTTTCCTGGCTTCCCTTTTATCATGATATGGGGCTTGTTGGATTTGTCCTAGGGCCCATCGCTTCGCAATTATCGGTTGACTATCTCAGTACACGGGATTTTGCTATGCGTCCACGACAATGGCTCAGCCTTATGACCAAGAGTCGTGCAACGATCTCCTTTAGCCCTTCGTTCGGCTATGAGTTATGCGTACGACGTCTCGGGGAAGATTCCAAAGAAGAATATGACCTTCGCGCGTGGAGGATTGCAGGCGTTGGCGCGGAAACCATTCGAGCTGATAGCCTCTTACGATTTGCAAAGGCTCTGAAACCCAATGGATTCAGCGATCAATCTTTCTTAGCTTGCTATGGAATGGCTGAATGCTCACTTGCCATCAGTTTTGCCCCCCTTTCAAAAGGACTGAACGTTGATCTGGTAGATGGGGACTGGCTGTCGGACAAGCAAGAAGCCATGCCACTACCGTCATCGTTGACAAAAACGGATTCACATGAAACCCGCTGTAGCAAATTTGTTAATTGTGGTACTCCCCTTCCCGGCTATGAGGTCCAAATTCGAAATTCGGACGGTCATGTGCTTGGAGATCGTCAAAGCGGGACAATTTTTGTCCGTGGATCAAGTATTATGACAGGGTATTTCAATGACCCAGAATTAACTAAGGAAGTTCTTTCGCCGGAGGGATGGCTGAATACCGGAGACATTGGCTATTGGGTTAACAACAGCCTTGTTATCATTGGTCGATCCAAGGATCTGATCATCATCAATGGACGAAATATTTGGCCTCAGGATCTAGAGTTCTTAGCTGAACAACAGCCGGAAGTGCGCCCAGGAGATTCCTCTACTTTCTCGGTTTCTGATCCTAATGGAGATGAACTGGCCATCCTGGTGATACAATGCCGGGAATCCAATGAGGAAAAACGAGAGCATTTAGTGAATCGACTTCGTTCATTGGTCTATTCAGAACTCTCGATTCCTTGTCACATAGAATTAATCCCACCCCGAACCCTCCCGCGAACATCATCCGGAAAACTATCTCGGTCCCGTGCGAAAGCCGATTTTCTCAAACGAGTACAATGGGAAGAATTGGCCCCATTGTCAAAAGTGCATTCGTAAATCCACGTCTGACCACGTCGCTGTTTCCAAAAACATTTTCCTATGGGTACTACCGTTGCTCTTACGGGAGCTTCAGGTTTCATTGGTGGAGCAATCGCTCATTATTTATGCCAGGCCGGCTATTCCGTTCAAGCCCTGGTCCGTTCTCCAGAGCAAGCTAAAAAACTTGAAAACTTCGGGGTAGAACCTATCTTGGGTGATTTGGCAACCCCTAGTAGCCTGATTCCATTTGTAAAAAATTGCCGGTTCGTCATTCACTGTGCCGGGACCATACGAGGTGTTGATCAGGCTGACTTTTTGCCAACCAATGTGAATGGAGTATCCCATCTCATCCAAGCCTGTCTAGCCCAATCCTCTCCACCGCGCTTCGTCCTTCTCTCTTCATTAGCCGCACGGGAGCCTTCTCTTTCACCATACGCATGGAGTAAACGTGAGGGAGAGAAGACTTTGCTGAGAGAGGCCAACTCAATGAAATGGGTGATTTTTCGGCCACCTGCCGTTTATGGCCCAAACGACAAGGCACTTCTTCCTCTTTTCACTCTTATCAATAAGGGAATAGGCATACAACTGGGTCCCTCCGATGCCAAATTTTCCCTGATCCATGTAAAAGATTTAGCCCAAGTGATTCTGCGCTGGCTAGAAAAGGGATCCCCTGATTCAACAATATTTGAAGTTGATGATGGATTCCCAGGAGGATATACGTGGACGGAGGTCTTTCAGACCATTAATTCAAAAATACGGCTTCACTTCCATTGCCCCCCTCCTCTCTTACGCGCAGCAGGAAAGAGCAATGAGATTCTAGCAAGCCTACTCGGCTATTCTCCTTTGTTCACGACGGGAAAAGTGAACGAGCTTCTTCATCCCAATTGGGTCTGTGACAACGCCCCAGTGACTCAGGCACTGGATTGGACCCCTCAAATCCCTCTAGCGGAAGGCTTGCGCCATCTCTTCACATCGGATAGTCTCAGTTAATCAATATCTGCATAAACCATTGATGGCATTCTCTTTTCTCGAAACAAGAATGATGAGATGGCAACAAACTCTGAAATACTTCCCCAACTCCTCGAAATTCTCAAACCCTTCACCAAAGAAGGACAACAATTGAGAGAGGAGACAAAACTTGTTGGGGAACTCGGCTTAGATTCACTTCAAGTCATGCAGGTGCTCTTGAAAATTGAAGACCATTTTGACATTTCCATCCCCCTCAATAACCTCCCGACGATTCAAACGGTTCAAGAACTCGTTCTTGAAATTGAAACATTAGTGAAAGCTTAAGTTATGTCCCTGTTTGAAAAATTCCATCGCATCCAACAAGTTCGTCAAGATTTATTGAAAACCGGCGTAAATCCCTTTCATATCACCATCGAAAAAGTCCTCTCTCCAACAGAAGCGATGATTAATGGTCAGCCCACCATCCTTGTCGGCACCAATAATTATTTAGGGTTAACGTTTCACCCCGATTGTATTGAGGCCGGGCTGAAGGCCCTTGCACAGGAGGGAACAGGAACGACTGGATCGCGTATGGCTAATGGTTCTTTTTTAAGTCATTTTGAATTAGAAAAGGCCATTGCTGACTTCTATGGGCTACCACAGGCCATTGTGTTTTCTACGGGATATCAAGCGAACCTTGGCATTCTTTCAGCTCTGGCTGGACCTGGGGATGTCATCCTATTAGATGGGGATTCTCATGCCAGTATTTATGACGGGTGTCGGTTGGGTGGGGCTGAAATCATCCGATTTAAGCACAATGATGTCGCGGACTTAGAAAAACGTCTCCGGCGACTAGGTGAACGAAGCCAAAAGACGCTTATCGTCGTAGAAGGCATCTATAGCATGCTCGGAGATCGAGCGCCCTTGGCCGAAATCGTTGCCATTAAAAAGAAGTTTGGGGCGACATTGGTAGTCGACGAAGCTCACTCATTAGGAGTATTGGGACAAAACAGTCGTGGATTGGCTGAAGAAGTGGGTGTTGAAGATGAAGTCGATTGCATTGTTGGGACATTCAGCAAAAGTCTAGGATCCACAGGTGGATTTGGAGTCAGCCATCATCCCGAATTTGAATTGATTCGGTATACCAGCCGTCCCTACATTTTTACAGCCTCCTCATGTCCTTCGGTCGTGGCTACAACCAAATCCGCTATTCAGATTATCCGAAGCCAACCCCAACTTCGCGAAAAACTCTGGGAAAATGCTCACCAGTTATATGACGGATTAAAAAAATCTGGATATCTCTTAGGAGCAGAAGTTGGGCCCATCATTGCCGCAATGATCCCCACAAAGGAAATAGCGTTGAGCATGTGGCAAGGCTTACTGGAACAGGGGATTTATGTGAATCTTATGATTCCTCCGGCCACACCAAACGGAGAAAGCCTGTTACGGTGTAGCGTCAGCGCCGCCCATACACCGAAACAAATTGAAACGATTATTCAAGGCTTTTCAGCCTTACATTCCTCTTTAGAGGAACATTCAGAATCTCTTGAACCCCAGATAATATAGCCGTTGAATAGAACGTATTACCTTGGGTTGACCTACCCTCTAACGTTTAAGCGTCTTCTTCAAGGAAGAGTCTTTTCATGAAGACCATCCATTCCCGCCCTCCAGGATATCGAATCAGTCCAGAAAAAATTATTTTGGGGCCGAAACACAACTCCTCGGCTTCTCACAAAATTCCCGTTCGAATTTATGTGGGCACAGAAACCGCGCAAGCTCGGGCTGAACGAATTTTTGTCTGGTCCATTGATTTGGTTCGAGACCCTTCCCGAACCTATGAGATCTATCTCATGAAAGAATTAACCGGGTTTGATCGCCGCCGATGGTTAACAGGCTTTACGAATTACCGTTTTGCCATTCCTGATTTTGCCGGTGGTTCTGGACGAGCCATTTATAATGATGTGGATCAAATTTACCTTACTGATCCCGGTGAGTTATTTGATCATCCGCTAGAAAACCATGGATTTCTCAGCATTGCCAAAAATGATTCCTCCGTCATGATTATGGATTGCAAAAAAATGGCCGCAGTGTGGGCACAGGAAATAGCCAAATGCGAGAAAAAGAATGCCTTGATCGCACGTGCTTTAGAAATCCCTCATCTGTGGGGACCTCTGGAACCAGAATGGAACGCGCGCGATGAAGAATATGTCTCAGGGAAATCCAAGGTTCTTCATTACACTGCCCTCCACACCCAACCCTGGCACCCATTTCCCCATGAATTTGTCTACCAAGAAAGTCCTGTTGGGAAAGTCTGGGAAGAATTAGAACATCATGCCAATAGCGCTGGGTTCCAAATGTTTAGTCGAACCCAACCAAGTTCTCAGTTTGCTCAACTGGTGCAAATGGTTTCAGGGGAAAAAGTAACATTAGATTCTCCTTCTGGCCTTTCCCAAGTAGAGCCGGACACCTTGGACCTTCATCAATTCATCTCTTCTATGGACTATCCTAGCCTGCTGCATTACCAAATTGAGCCATCCCAAGGTCTTTCGGCTGAAACCAATACATTATTTTCCCCAATGGCCTCATTACAAATCATGCCTTTCCATTGGTGTACATTGGATTCTTCACGACCCAATAAACCATGCGATATCGTCTACGCTTCTGATGGGCTCACGCTTCTTCCCAATGAGGATGTCCCCTGGCTACTCGAGGAAATATTCTCTCTGGCCTCTCAACTGGTCTATGTCACTATCCACGATGAGAAATTGCTACCTGAAATTCCTTCGTATCTTGCAAGTCACACACGAGATTTTCAGTGGTGGGCGAGCCAATTTCAAGCCATAAGCACCCGTTATCCCACTATCCATTGGACACTTGTCTTCCATACAACAAACCGTCAAGGCAAACCATCATCCATTGTTCGCCATGGTGGCCGCTGGCTTACCTCTCCACCTCGTATTTGGATTCTTTCCGATGGCAAAATGGGTCACTCCACCCAATCCGAAGGCCTGGCCAAATCTCTGGGTTGGCCTTATGAAATAAAACAGCTCCATTTTCATACATGGAACAACACACAAAAATTGCTTTGGAGTCTACTCCCTCCACATATTCTAGGGCTCAAAAAAACCCAGTCATCCTCTCTTGAGCCTCCCTGGCCTGATGTCGTGATTTCAACAGGCTGGCGCCCAGCCCCCATCGCCAGATGGATTCGTGAGCAAAATGGAGGAAAAACACGAGTCATTCAATTGGGTCGAAAAGGTGGCGGTTCTGCTGATTTATTTGATGTGGTCGTTACACCCGCTTACTACGGCTTTGCTCCTCACCCTCATCGAATCGAGACCCTCGCGCCTTTGAACGAAGTGACACAAGAAAATCTGGACAAGGTAACCCAACGATGGCCCAATCTTTTCGAAAATGCCCCACATCCTCGAATCGTCTTGGTTGTTGGAGGTTCAACAGCCCGTTTCACCTTCACTCTAGAGATGGCCTACGCCATAGGGAACCAATTAAAAGACTTAGCCAATTCTTGTGGGGGAAAAATATTTGCTGTGACCTCTCCGAGAACCGGCAACGAGGTGAGCCAGGCCTTGAAGTCTGCATTAGGGCCAGAACAACATTTTCATCAATGGCAACCTCACCAATCTGACAATCCCTATCTAGCCTATCTGGCTGGAGCTGACGTCATTATTGTCACAGGAGAAAGTGAATCGATGTTGGCGGAAGCAGCATCATTGGGCAAACCTGTGTATATTATTCCACTTTCTGAGAACCCTCCCACTTTGAAAACTCGACTCAGTGAAGCCATCGTGCAACGGGCTCAGTCCCGGCCCTTAAATAAACGTGGAACTGTTCGACCACAACAAGGCCTAGAACGCCTTTGTGCTCAGCTCATTCGGTCCGGCTTGATTCAACCTCGACGAAATCTCTCTTTGCTCCACGATTCTCTCATCAAACAAGGTATCGCGCGTCCATTTGGGGAACCTATCGAAAATGGGAAACGTCCGCAATTACGAGAAACAGAAAGGGTTGCAAGAAAAATCAAAGAAATTCTCGGAATTTTTGACCATGAAAACGTCTCGCCATAAACTCTTCCAAAGTAAAAATTTCTCATTGTCGTCACGAGAGTAGTACCTTACGCATGCCAAAACCACGACGCCGCCTTACCATTCCGGTTGAAGTCTTTAATAGAGAATTTGATGCAAAGGTTTTACTTTCCTGCTTCGCCGCTGAACGTGGGTTTTCCGTCATCATCGGGGAGAAACATGAGATTAAGCTCAACTTGGCTTCTTTGCCCAGATCAATTTTCATTCCCGGCAACCTTCACAATCGTTACCAAGCAACCACGACCCTTCTGAATAAATTGGGACATATCCTCGTGGGATCAGACGAGGAGGCAATTGTTTATTGCTCGCCAGAAGTCTACGTGAAAGAAAAATTAGGGACAGAAGTGTTTCCACAACCAAAACTTTTTTTTGCTTGGGGCCCAGAAAATTCTAGAATCTGGAAAATGCAACATAACTATAACCAAATGCCCATACATATCACTGGGAATCCCCGCACTGATTTATTACGCCCGGAGTTACGCCCCTATTGGTCGGATCAAGTTGAGGCCATACGCAAAAGATTCGGAAGAATTATCCTGATAAACACCAACTTCGGCAAACTCAATCACTTCCGTCCCAACAAGGGAGACGAGAGAAAAGCCCTCGATAAGGCAGTTATTTCACCTTCGACCGTGGATGAATCCGAATTGGGAATGGCGAAGCACCGCCTTGCCCTTTTTGAATTCTTTCAAGAAATGGTCGGGAAAATTGCCGAAACATTTCCCAACCATACCGTTCTCATTCGTCCTCATCCGTCTGAAAGCCATGAGAGTTGGATTCAGGCTGCGAAAGGCTGCTCAAACGTTCAAGTCCATATTGAAGGCCATGTTATTCCTTGGCTATTGGCAGCCGACAGTATTATCCACAACAGTTGCACCACGGGATTAGAAAGCTATTTGCTGGGACGACCAGTTTTTTCCTATCAACCAATCACCTCGGAACAATTTGACAAAAAACTCCCAAACACCTTAAGCCACAAAGCGACATCATGTGAAGAATTGATCAAACTCATTGAGACGTCCCTGGCATCTGCCCCAATTGCTGAAAAATCAGAGCGGCGAGAAAAGAAGGAGTTAATTGAAGATTTTATTGAGGCTCTTCAGGGTCCCTTTGCTTGCGAAAGAATAGTCAGCACATTAGAGAAATTTGACGACACCTGCTTACAATTACCTCCGAATTGGAAAACAGTCATGGTTGCAAAAACTCATGCTCTTAGCCGAAAATTACGACGGAAATTTAATGCAACATTTCGTCTTGGCGATCAGAACAGGGCACGACGCTATGAATACCTCAAGCACATTTTTCCAGAAATTGACCTTTACCAAATCGAGAGACGGATCAATAGCTTCCAAAATGTTTTAGGCAGATTTAACAACATAGGGGTCAAAGCCCTGAACAAGAGTATTTTTGAGATTTCTTCCAACTAATCTTTCAGAATTGATGATCTGGGATTAAACCATTTTTATACATACCCTATTTGAATTTGGACGCCGGATCCTGAGAAAATTTTGAGGAGGTTTTATGTATAACGTGAAAATTTTGGGCGCGGGATCCATTGGTAATCACCTTGCCCATGCTTCCCGTTCCCTAGGATGGAACGTCACCTTATGCGATCTTGACCCAGCGGCATTAGATCGAACCAAATCGATGATTTACCCCACCCGCTATGGAAAGTGGGATAATGCCATCAAGCTGTGTTTAGTAGATGAAGCACCCAAAGGAGATTTTGATCTCATTGTCATTGGGACTCCACCAGACTCACACCTCTCTATAGCGCTGGATGCCCTCAAGGAGCATCCCAAAGCGCTTCTGATTGAAAAACCACTCTGCCCCCCAACTTTAGATGGAGCCGAGACCTTAAACACGCAAGTGGCCGAATCAAACACCTTAACGTTTGTCGGATATGATCATGTGGTAGGGAAAGCTGCACAGGAAACCTCACTCGCAAGCCAACAGTTACAATCCGTTGAAACGATCGACGTAGAATTCCGTGAACACTGGGGCGGGATTTTTGCTGCCCACCCCTGGCTTCAAGGTCCTCAGGACAGCTATTTGGGCTTTTGGAACCGAGGCGGGGGAGCAAGTGGAGAGCATTCTCATGCGATTAACCTTTGGCAATTTTTTGCCAGTCAGCTAGGGAAAGGCCGAATTACTGAGGTCTCGGCAGCCTTGGATTACATCCAAACAGAGGATGTGTATTACGACAAACTCTGTCTCCTCCACTTCAAGACCGAAACGGGGCTTATTGGCCGGGTCGTTCAGGATGTCATCACCTCTCCCGCAAGAAAATGGGCACGCATACAAGGGAATAACGGTTATGTTGAATTGACAATCGGCCACGAACCTGGAGTTGATCGAGTCAATTGGAAAATCAATCAAGAAGATGGTCAAGCACGCACTATTAAAAAAACTCGTCCGGATGATTTCATTTGGGAATTGCAGCATATTGACTCTGTCTTAAAAGGTAAGGAAAATACATCAGCAATTTCCCTTGAGCGGGGCCTTGAAACAATGATGGTCGTTTCCGCTGCCCATCTTTCAGAAGCAAAAAAACGCACGGTTCATATTAATTATGAAAAAGGATATATACCTCAAGCCTTAGAATTGCTTTAAACCGCCACGAGAAAGGTCATAAAAATGATGGACCAAGATTTCGACTTTCGCGATATGTTTATTTTGGATCTGGCGAATAACCACCAAGGAAGCGTGGAACATGGCCTTAAGATTATTCAGTCCACCGCTGAAGTAGTCAAAAGACATTCGGTACGCGCGGCCATTAAATTTCAATTTCGTCAGCTCGATTCGTTCATTCATCCCAGCCATCAAAAAGGGAGCGAACTCAAGTATATCCAACGGTTTCAATCCACTCGGTTAGACCAGACCCAATTTCAAGTCTTGCTGAATGAAGTCTGGGCTCAAGGCTTGTTAGCCATGTGTACTCCTTTCGATGAAGAGTCTGTTCATGTGGCTGTCGACATGGGCTTCAATATCTTAAAAGTGGCAAGTTGTTCAGCCAAAGATTGGCCCCTTCTTGAAGAAATCGCCAATGCAGGCCCACCAGTCGTCTGTTCCACAGGGGGTCTCACTCTTGAGGATATCGACAATGTCGTGAGTTTCTTTCAGCATCGTGCGGTGCATTTCGCCTTAATGCATTGTGTATCCATCTATCCAACGCCGGACGACATGCTTGCCTTGAATCAAATACACATGCTGCGTAATCGATATCCCCATATTCCTATTGGTTGGTCGACGCATGAAAACCCAGATGATACCGTCCCGGTTCAAATGGCCGTCGCCTTTGGGGCAAAGCTTTTCGAACGCCATGTCGGCGTCGAAACCGACACGGTGAAATTGAATGCCTATTCATCTACTCCTGAGCAGGTCGACAAATGGCTGGAAGCCCAAGGACGGGCCATGGTGTTGTGTGGGCCCACGATCCGCCCCCCTGTTTCAGCCGTCGAACAGGCATCACTTGATGGCTTACGTCGTGGAGTATTTGCAAAGCGCCCCATCAAAAAAGGACATGGACTTTCTCGAGACTCCGTGTACTTTGCCATGCCCTACATTGAAGGTCAGCTGGAAAGTGGGCATTGGAAGGATGGCTATCAAGCCCTTCAGGAGGTTCTTCCAAATCAACCGGTCATGCAAGAAGCTGTAGAAATTGAAGTAAATCAAGGTATTGTG
>Ga0209165_10000606_pt1 | contig 12249 bp, 8 predicted proteins | sample tdAd001_FD_187122 | JGI IMG/M metagenome (GOLD analysis project Ga0209165, IMG submission 187122) | Marine sediment microbial communities from the Atlantic coast under amendment with organic carbon and nitrate - tdAd00.1 (SPAdes)... | ecosystem: Environmental > Aquatic > Marine > Coastal >... | reverse complement strand
GTACGCGTACCAACATCGAAGCCCGCCTGAGTTGCCTCGAGCGCCGTCTGGCTCGATTCCACGGCCTGTTCCAGCGCCTCAACACGACTCATTTCCGACAAGACGCCGAGATAGGCATCGCGCGTCTGACGCTCGGTTTCGCGTGTTACGCGCTGCAATTGTTCGCTTGACGCTCTGTGCAGATAGACGGCCTCTCGAACGCGGGATGACGTGGAGCCACCCGAGAAAATCGGAATGGTCACCTGGATGCCGATACTGTCGCTGTCGAAGTCGCGTTCCGTGTCGAGAAAGCCGGGTCCCGTGTTTTGTTCAGCTTCACTGCTTGAGTTGCCGGCATTTGCGACGAGATCAACGGTTGGGTAATGACCATTGCGACGGAAAGAAATTTCATCCCTGGCCAGTTTTTCATCCAGACGACTTGATACGAGCGCGAGATTCTGTGAAAGCGCCAGGTCGACCCAGTCCACTTCGGCGGCAGGGGTCGGCGCGCGCATCGGAAATTCATCGCCAGGCGCAGCCAGGTTGCTCACATACTCGCCTGTGATCTCCCGCAGGAACTCGCGCGCTGTAGCCATCACGCGTTTGGCGCCGATCTCGTCAGCGACAGCCTGATCGTATGCGGCCTGTGATTCTTGCACGTCGGTAATCGCGATGAGTCCGACCTCGAAACGTTGTTTCGCTTGTTCAAGCTGGCGCGCGATTGCCAGTCTGTTCTTGTGCAACGACGTCAAGCGGTCCTCTGCTCCGAGCACATCGAAGTAGGTCTGACCCACTCGAATGACGAGGTCCTGTTGCGCGGCTTCACGGTCTGCTTCTGCTCTCGCAACAATGCTATCGGCGCGCCGCAAACCGACGATCTGATCCCAGCGAAACAGCGTCTGGCGTAGCGAGAAATTCCAGCGTGTGGTTTCGTCGCGAGTTTCGGATTGGAATGGAATCGGCACCACTTCGAAATTACCCGAGCCAGCCGGCACCTCCACGAACTGGTTAATTGTGCCCGAGCCATCACTGTTCGATTTGGTCCAGTCACCTGAAAAATCGATCTGCGGCAGGTAGACGCCGCGCGCCTGAGGCTCAGCTTCGAGCGCAGCCAGCCTGCGTGCCTCGGCCTCGTGGATTCTCGGATCGCTTTGCAGTGCCTGCTGGTATACCTCGAGCAGGGATGCAGCATGACCGATACCAGGCAACGCCAGGGCGCTAATCGTTACAAGTAAGACCTTGAAATTTAATACATTTTTCATTGTTTTGTGTTCCGCGGGTTGGGCGGGCGGCGCACCGCCTAAGGTGTTATGGTCAACTATATCACTAAACCAGTCAATACTGGAATACATATCTTAGATGCAACAACACCTTAAGTGGTTTCATCTCAGAATAAAAACTGCGGTGGTTTGCTGCCGTTGACGAGTGCGGCCAGCACGGTCTCGAACAGGCTCTCGCTTTGCCAGTCGTTATCACCGGTTCTCGTTATCAGGCGCGCATCCATGGCTGGGCCGGAGCCGACAACGACAAACAACCGGCCGCCGGGATTCAGCGCCTCGACGAACCGGGGGTCGAAATCTTCAATGGACCCGGTTACCGCAACAACATCGAATTTCTCATCCGGCAATTCCTGCGTGGCGTCCATCGACAACAGCGTCACGTTGCTTATTCCAGAATCTTCAAGATTCACTTTGGCTGCTTCCAGAAATTCGTCGTAAATATCGACGCTGGTGACATTGTCCGAAAGACGCGCCAGGCATGCGGCGAGGAAGCCACTCCCGGTACCAATTTCGAGAACTTTGTCGGAACTCGTCGGCTTTAGCGCCTGCAATAACCTGCCTTCGAGCGTCGGTGTCATCATGAACTCGCCGTGTCCGATCGGGATTTCAGTATCGGCGAATGCCAGTGCTTCATACCCGGTGGGCACGAACTGCTCCCGAGGGACGGTTTTCAGTACCTGCAGGACGTCCGGGTGCAGGACATCCCATGCACGAACTTGCTGGTCGACCATCTGCTGGCGCGCGAAATCAGTATCCATGTTTCGGTATTCCTAAAAGTTTGAAATTAAAGCGAAAACTCGACTTTTCATACATTATGGTGAATCGCATCAAGCCGCTGCAGTTGCTGGGATATGCTTACGAAGGAGATGCACATCGAGCCGATAATAATAACAAATGATCTGCCGGCAGCATCCGACTTAATGTATTGGGCTTCAAATGTCCTCTGAATTTATCATCATAATACTTTCGGCATTGTTGCTGCTCGCAGTGATCGCCGGGGGCATTCTGTGGTCCGGCAAGAAGCGTTCGACAGGTCGTATGGCCAGGCTCAACCAGGAAATGCTGGACGCCTCGCATGACGCATCGGTCGGTCGGCGCCTGAGTGTTCCTGTCGATCCGGACGCTGCGCAACTCGCCAGTACAATCAATCGCCTGTTCGACGCGGTAGGCGAACGTGACGAAAAAATCCGCGGACGCGATCGACTGTTCACCGACTTCGCGAAAACGCTACCGGAAATTGTCATTGTTCACGATGAGAAAATCCTGTTGGCCAATGAATCGGCGGCTGGACTCATAGGACTCGAATCCCAACAACTGATCGGCCGCGAGGTCGCCGACCTGGTAAAGCCGGCTTATCGCGCGTTGTTTCGCAATACGATGGCAAAAAGACTGGCCGGAGAGAACGTGCCGCGCCGCCTTGAGATTCAGCTGATCAACGGCAATGAGGCGGGGCTCTGGGTGGAGGCGCAGAGTTCCAACATCGAGTTTCATGGCCACACGGCGATCCTCACAGTTGCCCGCGACATCAGTCATCGCAAGAGTCTCGAGGTGTCGTTAGGCCGTAGCAAACGCCAGGCGCAATACACGCTTGAGTCGATCGCCGAAGGTGTCATTACGACCGACAACGATGGTCACATCGACTACATGAATCAGTCGGCCGAAACTCTGATCGGCACCAATCGGGATGATGCGGCCGGGCACAGAATTGGTGAATTGTTCACGCTCGTCGACGACACAGACCGACGTCCCCTTGGCGATCCGGTTGAACGCTGCCTTGCGATGCGCCGGCGCGTCAATATGGGGCGGCGTGCGGTGATGGTGACAAGTGACGGCGAGCACGAATACTCGATCGAGATAACTGCATCGCCGATCCGTGGTCCGGGCAGCAGTGTGTCGGGAACCGTCGTCGTTTTTCACGACGTCGGTGAAATTCGTGGCTTGACGCAAAAGATGAGCTACCAGGCAACGCATGATCCGCTGACAGGCCTGATCAATCGCCGTGAATTCGAACGGCGGCTCGACGAAGCGATGGACTCCGCGCATGCCGAAGAGGCCGTGCACATGATGTTTTACATGGACCTCGATCGTTTTAAGGCTGTCAACGACAGCTGCGGCCATCTTGCGGGTGACAACATGCTCAGAGAAGTGGCCAGCCTGATCAAGGAGCAGGTTCGCGATTCGGATTTCGTCGGCAGGCTTGGTGGCGATGAGTTTGGTGCACTGTTGATAGGTTGCCCAATCGAAAAAGCGCGGCAAATTGCTGCAGATATTTGTAACGCAATCGCCGACTACCGTTTCGTCTGGAAAGACAAAATATTCAACATCGGTATTTCAGTGGGGCTTGTAGAAATTAGCCATGTCAGCGGCACGTTGCAGGATGTGCTAAGTGCGGCCGACTCCGCATGCTACGTCGCGAAGCAGGACGGCAGGGGCAAAGTGCATGTCTACTCCGCGCGCGATGAAGCGGTTGCGCGCGAACGTGGTGATATTCAGTGGCTGCGTCAATTGCAGACGGCACTGCACGAAGACAAATTCACGCTTGCCACACAACCGATCATCGCAATGAGTGGAGGCATAGAATCCGGCCCGGCTTTTGAGGTCCTCATTCGAATGCAGGACAGCCAGGGTCGTACCCCCGACACGGCGGAGTTCCTGCGTCCGGCGGAGCGCTACCAATTGATGCCGCAAATCGATCGCTGGGTTGTCAACGCGGCCCTGACGGCAGTATCGTCGGGAGAAATCAAGATCGCCAGTGGACGCAGTTGTGCGATCAACTTGTCGGGACAAACACTCGGCGATGAGCCTTTCCTCAGCTTCGTGGTCGAATCGCTTGATCGCACTGGCGTTGCGCCATCGTCGATTTGCTTCGAAGTGACCGAGGCGGCAATTCTGTCGAACGTGCAACATGCACAGCGCTTTATCGAAGTCCTGCATGGCATAGGCTGCGAGTTTTCGCTCGACGATTTTGGAAGTGGCATGGGCTCATTCTCCAGTCTTAAGCATTTGCCGATCGACTACCTCAAAATCGATGGAACCTACACGCGCAACTTGCAGGATGATGAGGTCAATCAGGAAATGGTATTGGCCATGATCAAGCTTGCGCGCACGATGCAGTTCCGCATTGTGGCCGAGGAGGTCGAGCACCAGGAAGATTTCGACTGGCTACGAGAGGTTGGCGTTGATTTCGTGCAGGGATACTTCATAGAAGCACCAATGCCAATTGGTGATAGCACGACCGGCACCTACCGAACCCTCAACCCGTAACGAAAAAAACCGCTGGCATGACCAGCGGCTTTCTCGTTCGAGCCGTTAAAGGTGGCTCGCTGTTACAGCAGCGGCACCATCAGCAGTGCAACAATGTTGATGATCTTGATCAACGGATTGATTGCCGGACCGGCGGTGTCTTTGTAGGGATCGCCAACCGTGTCGCCGGTTATTGCAGCCTTATGGGCATCAGATCCCTTGCCACCGCAATTGCCGTCTTCGATGTACTTCTTGGCGTTATCCCAGGCACCACCACCAGCGGTCATTGAGATAGCAACGAAGAGGCCGGTCACAATCGTACCGAGCAACAGACCGCCAAGCGCTTCCGCACCCAGCGTGTAACCAACAATCAGCGGTACAGCGATCGGCAGCAGCGACGGAACGATCATCTCCTTGATAGCAGCTTTGGTCAGCAGGTCAACCGCACGACTGTAGTCGGGCTTGCCGGTGCCTTCCATGATGCCTTCGATCTCGCGGAACTGGCGTCGAACTTCTTCGACTACAGCGGCGGCAGCACGGCCGACAGCTTCCATTGCCATCGCGCCAAACAGGAAAGGCACAAGGCCGCCAATGAACAGGCCAATGATGACGCGGTAGTCGTTGAGCAGGAACGTAATGTCCTTGCCTGCGAGTGACAGTGCATTGTTGTAGTCCGCAAAAAGGACCAGGGCGGCGAGCCCGGCTGAACCGATAGCGTAGCCTTTGGTGACGGCCTTGGTCGTATTGCCGACTGCGTCGAGCTGATCCGTGATTTTGCGAACTTCAGGCGGGAGTTCTGCCATCTCGGCGATGCCGCCAGCGTTATCCGTGATTGGACCAAATGCGTCGAGCGCAACAACAACACCGGTCATCGACAGCATAGCCGTTGCCGCGATTGCGATGTTGTACAGACCAGCCATGTTGTCGCCAGCAGGCGCCAGCTGAAAAGCGCCCCAAATACTGGCGCAAACGGCGAGCACGGGAAGCGCGGTGGCTTTCATCGAGATGCCGAGGCCCGCAATGATGTTGGTCGCATCACCGGTCAGAGAAGCTTCAGCAATGGTCCTAACCGGCTTGTAGTCGGTACTGGTGTAGTACTCGGTAATGACAACCATAGCGGCAGTGAGCGCGAGGCCGATCAAAGAAGAGAAATAAATGTTCCGCCAACCTTCGTTGCCACCCAGCATCATTTCAGTGATGAAGTAGAACGCGATAGCCGCGAGAATGCCGGCAACGATCATGCCTTTGTACAAGGCGCCCATGACTTTGCCGCCATCTGACGTCTTGACGAAGAACGTGCCGATGATCGACGCGACAATTGAAACCGCACCAAGCACGAGGGGATAGACAACCGCCTCTGGACCATAGCTGACTGCGGCGAGCCCGCCGAGCAGCATGGTGGCGATAATCGTCACGGCGTAGGTCTCGAACAGGTCGGCAGCCATGCCGGCACAGTCGCCTACGTTATCGCCAACATTGTCGGCGATCACACCAGGGTTGCGGGGGTCGTCTTCCGGAATTCCGGCTTCGACCTTACCCACGAGGTCAGCACCAACGTCTGCACCCTTGGTGAATATACCGCCGCCCAGTCGAGCGAAGATCGAAATCAGGGAGCCGCCGAACGCGAGACCAACCAGCGCATGCACTGCTTCATCAGTGCTGGCACCGTTGTTCGTCAGAATGAGGAAGTAGCCGGCAACGCCCAGCAAGCCGAGGCCTACAACGAGCATGCCCGTGATCGCCCCGCCACGAAATGCCACATCCAGCGCCGGGTTGACGCCTTTGGTTGCTGCTTCGGCCGTGCGTACATTCGCGCGTACCGAGACATACATACCGATGTAGCCAGCAAGTGCGGAGAAAATAGCGCCGATCGCGAAGCCTATTGCGGTCGCCCAGCCGAGGACCACCGCGAGAATGATGGCGAGGACTACACCAACGCCACCGATCGTGAGGTATTGACGATCCATGTACGCTTTTGCGCCTTCCTGGATCGCAGCAGCAATCTCCTGCATACGGCTGTTGCCAGCAGGCTGCTTGAGAATCCACTGTGTCGAAACTACTCCAAACAGTATGGCGACAACGCCGGCACCGATCGAGAGCCACAGGGCTAGCTCGTTAGTCATTTGGTATCTCCAATCTTTAGTGCTTACAGATCGAACGAAACCGAAGCCGCCGACAGTGATGTCGACATGCGGGTCGCGCTCGTTTTGATGTTCCCCAAAAGGATTATTTTCTTATTCCCGGTCGAACCGGGCGCGCATCATACCACAAATTTGGTCTTCAGCAGCGGCTTCACGGGCGCATTCTTGAGCGATACATACTTAGGTAAGCCATTGATATATGGAGGATAATCCTCGCCTCGAATCAATGGTTCAAGATATCGACGGCAGGCCGCCGTTATGCCAAATCCGTCCTTGGTGATGTAGCGCCTTGGCAACATCTTTTCCTTGTTGGCAATCCGCGATAGTGCTGCGGATTCGATACGCCAGCGGTACGGGCTGTCGGAGACGCGCTTAATGACCGGCATGACCGCTGTCTTCCCGGCCAGCGCCATTTTGACGGCAGCCGCACCAACGGCATAAGCCTGTTTGACGTCGGTCGCCGATGCTATGTGCCTGGCGGAGCGCTGCAGGTAGTCGGCAACCGCGTAGTGGTATTTGAAGCCGAGGTTGTCACGAACCATGTTGGCAACGACAGGTGCAACGCCGCCAAGCTGAGCATGGCCAAACGCGTCGCGCGTTCCCGCTTCTGCGAGGAATTTGCCGTTCTTGTAAGCGGCGCCCTCGCTGACCACGATGACGCAGTAGTCGTATTTCTTGACGCACTCGCGCACCCGTTTCAGGAACGCCCGCTTATTGAATGGAATCTCCGGGAACAGAATAATGTGCGGTGCATCGCCGGGTTCACGGCCTGCCAGGCCACCTGCGGCTGCTATCCACCCGGCATGCCGGCCCATGACTTCGAGGACGAACACCTTGGTCGAGGTCTTGGCCATCGACAGCACGTCGAGTGCAGCCTCCTGCGTCGAGATTGCCACGTATTTTGCGACCGAGCCGAAACCCGGGCAGTTGTCGGTCACAGGCAGATCATTGTCGACGGTTTTTGGGATGCCGAGGCACGTGACAGGGAAGCCCATACTTTTGCTAATCAGGGACACCTTGTGCGCGGTGTCCATGGAATCGTTGCCTCCGTTATAGAAGAAGTAGCCAATATCATGGGCACGGAAGACTTCTATAAGCCGCTCGTATTCGGCCCTGTTTTCCTCAAGACTCCGCAGTTTGTAGCGTGCCGAGCCGAACGCGCCGCCAGGCGTGTGGCGGAGGGCCGCGATGGTCCTGGCGCTTTCCTTATTTGTGTCGATCATGTCTTCGGTTAACGCGCCGATAATGCCGTTGCGGCCGGCATAGACATTGGCAATTTTATTGCGGTGTTTGCGCGCCGTTTCGATGACGCCACAGGCGCTCGCATTGATGACTGCGGTAACACCGCCCGACTGGGCATAGAACGCGTTTCTGGCTGACATGCTTCGAATTCTCCGACTTGATGGTGTTGAGGCGAGCGAGGATATCACTGATTGACCTCCCACCTCATAGCCGGTAGCGTAGCCGCGCTAAGTACATTCGGATGACAGAAATGCGCATCGTATTGCTCGGCGCGCCCGGCTCCGGCAAGGGCACGCAGGCCAAGAAATTGATGGTCGACAAGAACATCCCGCATATCTCAACAGGTGACATGCTTCGTGATGCGGTTGCGGCTGGGACTCGGTTCGGCCAGCAGGCCAAGGGCATCATCGATGCGGGCAATCTCGTCTCCGACGACATCGTGCTCGGCATTATCAGTGAGCGCCTTGCCAGGACGGATGCCCAGGACGGTTTTATTCTCGACGGCTTCCCACGCACCGGACAACAGGCGCTCGATCTCGCAGAGTTGCTCGACCAGCTGGGCACGCCGCTCGACGCTGCTGTGCTCATGGACGTCGACTTTGACATCCTGATGAAGCGCCTCACGGGGCGCCGCACCTGCTCCGTAACCGGTAAGCTCCTGAACGTCTATTTTTCGTCCCGGGAAGAGCTGGATGAGTGTACTAACGCCGGCGGTGAGTTGGTTCAGCGCGAGGACGACAACGAGGAGACGATCAGCAATCGTCTCGACGTGTACCGGGCACGAACTGAGCCGCTCGTGGAGTTCTACCGCAAGCGAAGTCAACTCAAGACCGTCGACGCGGATGGGTCAATCGATGACGTCTACTCGAGGTTGTTAGAGGTCATCCTGTAGGAGCCCGCTCTAGCGGGCGAATTCCTAGAGCATCTTCAATAGCTGGTTTCCTACAAGAGATCGACGCCACCCGCTAAGCACCTTCGATGTGCGATCTCCGCCCATGATGACGGCGGAAAGATCCCGTTTCGAAGCCACGGTTTCTGCGGCGAGCCCAAGGTCTGCGGCACACTCGGCCACCTGCTTCTGTACTGATTTCAGAATCGCTTTCTGTTCTTCGTCAGGTGCCGCGGGCGGGCGGTAGTTGTTGTCGTCGCCGCCGGAAGAGGATACAGCGGCGAGGATTCTTTCCCCGGAGCGTCGAATCAGCCCGGCGGGCATGCCGTCGATCTTACCGAGCGCCTCGACGCTATCTGGCATGCTGGCCGCGACGTCAAGCAATGCACTGTCTTTTGCAATCCACTGGCGAGGTCGATTCGCCCGCAGAGCTTCGGTTTCACGCCAGGCGGCGAGGCGCGCCGCTACAGCGCGTCGCTTGCCGCGGAGGTTGCGTGCGCCTTTCATGCGGTCGACGGCGAGCTTCGGGTCGACGTCGTACAGCGCCGGGTTGAGCAGCAGCGCCGAATCTTCTTCTGCCCAACCAAGCCGTCCCTTCCTGTCGAGCTGCTCGGCAAGGGTTTGATAGGCAGGTAGCAGGTACTCGACGTCTTCGGCAGCGTATTCGAGAAACGCATCGGGCAATGGCCGCTTCGACCAGTTGGCGCGGGTATGCGTCTTCTCGATCTCGACGTCGAAGAGCTCTTTGATCAATGTCGCGTAGCCCATCTGTGGTGCGTGACCGAGCAATCCGGCGGCGATCTGCGTGTCAAAAAGCCTTCCCGGTATCTCGCCCGATGTCTGGTATACAACCTCAATATCCTGGCGGCCGGAATGGACAACCCAGGTGTCGCGCATCAGCGCGAGCCAGAACTCAACCATGCTGTGATCGTTCAGCGGATCGACACAATAGATGGTCTCGCCTGTCGCAATCTGTACGAGGCAAAGCTCTGCAAAGAAGGTCTTCTCGCGCATGAACTCGGTGTCAACGCCGACGTAGTCGTGTTTACCAAGGTCTGCGGTTATCGAAGCGGGTTGTTCAACTAGCGTGAATTCGGGCATGGCAGCAGGTTAACATGTGACGATTGCGCTTCCGAACCAGGGATGATTCCAGTACGTGCTGCCACTCGTTAGAACGCTCTTCGATATTGTGCTGCTGCGCAAAGGGCCAGATAGCATTCCGCGCTCTGCGGTTCTGTTCCTTCTGATCGTCGGTCTCTGGTTATTCTCATCGCTGGCGGCGCTCGCACTCATTGAGCGATTCGACGAAAGTGACTTCCTCGTCGGCCTGTTTGCCAACCTCATCGGGATTCTCTGTTACGCAGCCGTCGTTGTTGTCAGCGGCCATTCGCCTCGTGTATTGCAGACAATCTCAGCGATTCTGGGCTGCGGAGCGCTGATTTCGCTCGCGTTTGTTGCCGAGTTCGTTTTGCTCACACCCTTTCTTGGCCAATCAATTTCTGGCCTGGTAGCGCAGCTGATTTTGCTATGGTCCGTGCCCGTCGAAGGGCATATCATTGCACGCGCTATCGATCGGCACTGGTACGTTGGTATCCTGATCGCAATTAGCGTTTTCACCCTTCAATTTGTCCTTTACAACATCGTGTCTTCTTCCCCCTGAGTTACCGCATGCACATACACATACTGGGAATCTGCGGAACATTCATGGGCGGTATAGCTGCGCTCGCGCGCGCCGCCGGATTCAAGGTGACTGGATGCGACGATGCCGTTTACCCGCCGATGAGTACCCAGCTCAGGGAGTTGGGTATAGAGATCTACGAAGGATTTGACGCGGCGCAACTCGACCCGGAGCCTGACTGCATAGTCGTCGGCAATGTCATGAGCCGCGGCAACGAGGCCGTTGAAGCGATGCTCGACCTTGGCGTCCCGCATACGTCAGGACCGCGGTGGCTTGCCGATAATGTCCTGCACGATCGTCACGTGCTGGCCGTCGCAGGAACCCACGGAAAAACAACGGGCGCCAGTATGCTCGCATGGATTCTGCAGGATGCAGGACTTGCGCCGGGCTTCCTGATCGGTGGCATACCGACCAATTTCGGTGTTTCCGCGAGCTTCGGTGACTCGAAATATTTTGTTGTCGAGGCTGACGAGTACGACACGGCGTTTTTCGATAAGCGCGCCAAATTCGTACACTACGGTCCACGTACGCTGGTGCTCAACAATCTCGAATTCGATCACGCGGACATCTACAAGGATGTTGACGCGATTTTGTGGCAGTTTCACCAGCTCTTGCGCACCGTGCCTTCCAGTGGGCGCATCATCAGCAACCATGCCGATGAGAATCTGGCCAAGCTCATTGAGCAAGGCTGCTGGACGCCGGTTGAGACCTTCGGAACCGGAAAAGGTGCCGATTGGTCGGCGACATTCAACGATGCTGCGGAGCGGCGTATCGTTGTGACAGATCCGGACGGTAACTCGGGGGAGGTTCGCTGGAAGCTCGGTGGCCGCCACAACCTGGAGAACGCCCTGGCCGCGATGGCAGCAGCCCGCTCGGCTGGTGTCACACTCGAACAGTCGCTTGCCGCGATGTCACGATTCGACGGTGTAAAGCGGCGTATGGAGCGCACGGCAACTGTCGCGGATATAGCGATATACGACGATTTCGCGCATCATCCAACCGCGATCCGCAGGTCGATCGCTGCAATGAAACGACGCTATCCCGCACAACGCATCATCATCGCGATCGAACCACGTTCGAATACGATGAGACTCGGAGTGCACAACGACGCACTGGCTGCCTCGCTGGGCGAGGCAGACCTCGTCTGGATGTTCCGTCCTACCGGGATGGATGCCAACTTCGAAGCATCTCTCGCACCGCTCGGTGACCGACTACGGATGTTCGACGATTATGACCAGCTCGTATCTGACATGTCCGGCAAGGTCTTGTCAGGTGACCAGGTCATTTTCATGAGCAATGGTGGCTTTGGTTCCGCACGGCAAACACTCACGGCCGTGCTGCAAAGAACGCGCCGCGGCTGAAATTCGCACGACGTCTATACTCAAAGATACAAGGCGTCACCAGGAAAGGTCGTGCAGGTTCCGCTGTTTCCATTGAACACCGTGTTATTTCCGGGCGGGCCGCTGCCGCTACGGATTTTCGAGCCGCGGTACCTGACCATGATCAGCGATTGCGTAAAGGCAGATTCGCCGTTCGGCGTACTGCTGATTCGGGACGGTCAAGAAGCAGGGTTGGCCACAACCCACGAGGTCGGCACCCTGGCACGCATTACCGACTGGTACCAGGGCAGCGACGGCCTGCTCGGTGTCACTGCCGTCGGCCTGCACCGGTTTCGCGTGATTTCGAGTTTTCGCGAAGCCAACGGACTCAACGTCGGCAGTATCGAAGTCTTGCCGGATGAGCCGGTGGTAGAGATCCCTGACGAATATCGGTCGATGCCGAGCATACTGGCAGGCG
>Ga0209165_10000604_pt1 | contig 12269 bp, 23 predicted proteins | sample tdAd001_FD_187122 | JGI IMG/M metagenome (GOLD analysis project Ga0209165, IMG submission 187122) | Marine sediment microbial communities from the Atlantic coast under amendment with organic carbon and nitrate - tdAd00.1 (SPAdes)... | ecosystem: Environmental > Aquatic > Marine > Coastal >... | reverse complement strand
TTTAGAATTGTTTGGAGCATTTGATTTTGAATTTGTTGTAGTTGATAAAAGCACACTTGACGTTGGTATTTTTAAATGTTCAGAAAACTTTATTGATAGTGGTAAAAGAAAACTTGACATTGCAACAGAAAGATATTATGACTACCTACAAACAGAAAACATAGAAGATTATGTTACAAGGGGAACTCTGTAAAAATCAAGAGAAGGTAGCTTACAAAAGTTGTGTTGATAGCTACTTTACAAATGAAGATAGGCAAGACATTATGGAATACTGGCTACAACTATTTGAACAGAAAAGATTTTGTGAGGCAAAGGGAGTAGAAAAGGCTCTTGAATTAATTGACATATATGAGGAGTTAAATGCCAAAGATTAAAAAGAAGATTGTTTTAAAAAATTGTAATTACAAGCATCAGCAATACTGTTTTAAAAAAGGGTTTATTATTTATCCAGTTGTATCTGGTAAGATGTTTAAAGTGTATTGTAATAGAATAAAAGGCAATTACTATATGAAAGGAAGAGAATTTAATAAACAAGAATCATTTCAAGCTATTTGGGATTTATACACTAAAATATACAAATATGAATTTAATAAGGTACGAGTTTAAAGCTGGGTTTTTTAAAGGCTTTTTGTTTGGGGTTAGACATTACCCTTTTGATGATGAAGATATATACGAAGAAGATATAGTTTTATACATTGGTATCTTTCAAATAATTTTAACTTTAATATACGAAAAATGAGAAGCACACAAGTACACTATGACAATGGTAAAGACTATGATGTAATAGACGTTATAAATGATTTTAACCTAAATTTTAGCAGAGGTAACATACTAAAGTATATTTGCAGAGCTGGAAAGAAAAAAGATGAGTTACAAGACTTATTAAAGGCAAAAGACTATTTAGAACGAGAAATAGAAAGAATAAGGGATACAAATTAGTATCTCTTTTTTTTATTTAAAATGTTAAAGAAATGTTAAAATCTGTTAACATAGTTGTTAATTAAATAATTTCTTATATATTTGAGTATTATTAATTAAAACAACAACAAAATGCAAATTAAAATTGAAAACAATTACATAGGCGAGTTAGAAACAAATACACTTTTATTTAGTTATACTGATGCAGTAAACTTTTTATTTGAGCAATTAAAAGAAGATGATAAATGGGGTTGGATGCAATATGATTATCCAAAATCAGAGTTTACTTTATGGGTACAAAATGGGGTTGATGAATATGGTGATAATATCTACGTTAAATTAGAAACTTTTAAAGTATCTAAATTAAGAAAATTAGCAAAACTAAATATAACATTTTAATCATAAAAACAAAACAAGATGAAAAAATTACAAACATTAGTATTGATTTTAGCACCAAGCTATTTCGTAGGTAGATTATTAATAGGTTTAATCTTTAACGTATAATTATGAAAAAGATACTTACAAGATTCGGAGAGTTCTTATTTGGACTTGCAATGATTATGGTTGTAGCTTATATGACTTTATGGTTTATATCAATGGTATTAATATTATTTAACAGTTAAAACAAAAACAAATGGAAGAAACATTAGAAATGATTAGAGCTTATGCTAAAGGTAAAGAAGATTGGTGGATAGAAAGACAATTAGATATACTGGAGGTGCAAATAAAGATAGAGGTAAACAACGCAGAGATAAAAACTTTAAAAGGGATAAGAGATGGACTTAATTAAGATTGTAAAAACAATAGAGCCAGAGTACAAGAATATAGACCAATGTATAAATCCTTTACCAAATGAAGTAGAGCTGACATTAGACAGCGAAGATTATTTAATAGAATTAAACTTAAAAGACGATGTATTAAAGACTAACTTTTGGCAAGGAGTAGAGCAGTACAAAGCATCAGATGATGATATAGATTACATCTATAAATATCTTGAACAATTACTTTTAAATAAGATAGAAGAAACAAAAGTATATTACAACGAACACAATTATAATTATCAATTATGGAATTAACAGAAAAGAAATTAGAGAAAATTAGTGGAGCAATACTAAGCTCATTTATAAACCTACACTTACTGGAAGATGCAGAGAAGATAGGTTTGTTTAGACAACGAGTAAGAAACAACATTAGACGTACTATAAGCGATTTAAAAGAGATAGAGATAAACTACTATAACAAGATAGAAGAAGTTGATGAGAAAGAGCTAGGGGACAAGCTAATTGCAAACAAACTAATCTTTCTTGATTGGGTGTTAAACAAGTTTGACTTTAATGACTTTTGTAAGATACAAGAAGTATGTCTGGCATACGAAGCAGACAAAGAAAGAGTAACACAAGTAACAGATGAAGTATTAATTAACAATGGAGCAAAGTAAAATGAATATACAAGATATAAAGAAAATAGGAGATAGTGTAAAAGAAGTATCTGGACTTAATATATTTGACAACACAAGAAGAAGAGATTATGTAGAGTTGAGGGCTTTAGTGTGTTATGTTTTAAGAAAGAAATTAAGGATAGGTTTAACAAACATAGCATCATACTTTCAATCAGAAGGTAAAACAATGCATCACGCAACAGTAATACACCTTATTAAGATGTACCCAGTATACAAGAAATACAATTCTACACTAGAAGATATAGAGTATAGTTTTAATTTTGATAAATCTTTTGAGTTTAATGAGAATAATTTTATAAAAAATCAGTACCTAATAGACAAGTACAATAAATTAAAAAATAAGTATGATGATTTAAAAAACAATGTAGAAAAGAATCCTATACTTAATGTTATGCATAATATACCAGAAGATAAAAGAGATGAGGTTATTGAAAGAATAATGATACTTAAGAAAAGCTGGGATTGGAAAAGCAAAGATGAATGTAAAGTAATAGAATCAAGTACATCAATGGAGGGTATGCACTGGTAAATAAAATTTATAGTAATTAAGTTTTGTATAAGAAAATAATATAGTTGATTATTTGTAAAATGTCATATTTTTTTTATTATATAATTATATGTTTATTTAGTAACTATTTATCATTGTGTATGCATTCATACATAAACGTTGAGAGATAATCAAATAAAAATATATTTCTATGTACTGAGGGTAGCTATACCCTTTTTAAAAGTGTTAATAAAATTACATTAACATATAATAAAATTACAATTATTTTTATTACTTTGTTGCAAACACAAAAGCTATGTTAGAGAAGATATTTGAATCTCATAATAAGTGGATAAACACCACATTAAAATTCGGATGCAACAGAGAAGAAGCTGAGGACATTGTTTCTCATATGTATCTTGTTATTGGTAAGATGCTTAAAAAGGGATTAGATATAACTTACGGAGATGAAGTAAACTATTATTACATCTATCTAACTTTACGCACTACCTTTTTACAAATGAAGAATAAGCAGAAGAAACAAAATAAGATATCATTAGATTTAGTATTAGATTTAGAATCTGGAGAGTATATAGATTTTTATGATGCAAATGATTCTGTTGAACAAGAGCTTAGTAAATTACACTGGTACGATAGAAAAGTATATAACTTAATACAAGATGAATACAGTATTACAGAACTATCAAAGAAAACAAATATTACATACCATTCATTGTACAATACATACAGAAAGGTGAAAGATAAATTAAAAGAAAAACTAAAAGAATGAAACTAGGAGATTTAATAGAACGAATAACATACTATACTGGTATCAAATGGCTATGGAAGAAACTATATCCAGATTGTAAGTGTAAAGAAAGACAAGAGCAATTAAATGACATTGAACTATGGTAGAAGATAAAATTATTTGGCAAGGTGTTAAACAAAGAATGACATCAACAATGTCAAATGAAGATTTTAAGATAATGTGTAAGCTACATTCAAAGTATTTTAACCATAAATATAGTGAGCCTTGCACTTGTAATAAAAGAAGATTAAGACAATGGATTGAAGAATTAAATGATAAATTAATATAATATGTACAAAAAGAAACTAATACAGAAGCTACAACAACTGGTTGATAAATTACCTCCTTGTATAAAAAGGGAACACGTTATGCAAGACTTAATAGATTTGAAATTAAGCAAGACGGATTATCACTTTATAACACTAAAAGACAAATATAAAGATGAAGAATAAATCAACAACACTACTTGGATTGATTACCTTTTTTTTAGTTGCATCCTTAATAGCATTATCAATTATACTAACAGTAATTGGATTACAAATATAAATTTTAACAAAACTTTAACATTTTTTATTATTTAAAAAGTATTATGATGTTGTATCTTTGAGTATAATTAAAAACAAACTAAAACAAATATTATGAAAGATTTATTAGAATTATTAGAAAACAACTTTGAAGATTTAGGAAATGGAGTTTGGGCAGAGTGGTTGAATGAAGACCAAAGAGATTCATCTAGTGCTAAAGGAATGTTAAATAAAATGGATTGGTTAGATGATGAGTGTAAGAGCTTACTAAATGACGACAGAGTTAAGTTAGTTGTAGATGATAGAGCATTAGTAGTAAATGTACTTTAATATGTAACAAACAACAAACCTCAAATAAATTTAAAGCCTAGCAATAAAATGTTAGGTTTTTTTTATTATATAATTAGTAAACTAATTTAAACTGATTATGGACGGAAGAACAAATAATAAAGGAACTAAAGGTAATAAAGGAGGTAGACCATCTAAAGCTGAAGAAGTTAAGATGATTGAAAGACTTACACCATTAGAGCCAAAAGCATTTAAAGCACTTGAAAAAGGAGTTGAAGAAGGTAATTTTAAATACGTTCAAATGTTTTATAACTATTATGCTGGTAAACCAAAAGAAACAAAAGATATATCAATTACATCAGAACAACCTTTATTTGATTTAGATTAGTGTTTCAAGTTACAACTGCAATAAAGAAACTTTACAAGTTACAGAAAAGAAAGAAAGTAATTCAAGGTGGTACATCAGCTGGTAAAACATTTGGTATATTACCTATACTTATTGATAGATGTATAAGAACACCTATGCTTGAAACAAGTGTAGTATCTGAATCTATACCACATTTGCGTAGAGGAGCAATGAAAGACTTTCTAAAAATTATGGTAGCAACCAATAGGTTTAGAGATAATCAATGGAATAGGTCTGCTTTAAAGTACACATTTACAAATGGTAGTTACATAGAGTTTTTTAGTGTTGAACAACCAGACAAGTTGCGTGGAGCAAGAAGAAGTGTATTGTATGTGAATGAAGCAAACAATGTACCTTTTGAAGCATACACACAATTAAGCATAAGAACATCTGGAGATATATGGATTGACTTTAATCCAACTGCAAACTTTTGGGCGCATAAAGAAGTTGTAGGCAACGATGATGCAGACTTTATTACATTGACATACAAAGACAATGAAGCATTACCAGAAACGATTGTAAAGGATATAGAGAGTGCAAAAGACAAAGCAAAGGATTCAGAGTATTGGAGCAATTGGTGGAAAGTATATGGACTTGGTCAAATAGGAAGTTTAGAAGGTGTATGTATTCCAGATTGGAAAGAGATAACACTACCAGCAGAAGCAAGGTTATTATGTTATGGTATGGACTTTGGTTATAGTGCAGACCCATCTACATTAGTAGCTTTATACAAATACAATGATGCTTATATCTTTGATGAGGTAATCTATCAAAAGAAATTACTTAATATAGACATCTCAAACTTATTAAAGCAAAACAACATACAAGAGATAATATATGCAGATAGTGCAGAGCCTAAATCTATTGCAGAGCTAAAGAGTTACAGACATAAAATACTGCCTTGTACTAAAGGTAAAGACTCTATTGTATATGGTATCAATCTAATCAATCAGAACAAAATCTTTGTAACAAGCAGAAGCAAGAACTTAATGAAAGAGTTGCAGTCTTATACTTGGATGAAAGATAGAGAGGGTAATACTATTAATAAACCAATTGATGCTTTTAACCATTGTATTGATGCAGCACGTTATGCAATATCTTCTCAACTAAAGAATCCAAATGCTGGTAAATACTTTATAAGATAGATGAATAATGAACAGATGATTGCATTTGTAGAGTGCTTTATACACCACAAAACTGGAAAGGAAGTAAGGATTGCAAAGCCAACAAAACCTAATCATTATTTACTACTAACAAAAGCCTATGAAAATTGTAAGGGTTTTTTTATAAAACATTAACAAAAAAGTATTATATAATTATGAATATAGAGATAAACGTACCAACATCATTAAATGAGATTACTTTAGGACAATATCAGAAGTTCTTAAAAGTAGCAGAAGAAAACCAAGAGGGTAGTTTCTTAAATGCAAAAATGATAGAAATCTTTTGTGGTATTCCTTTATCTGATAGTTATAAATTAAAGATGTCAAGTGTTGAAGCAATAGTTGATATCTTAACAGAGATGTTAAATGAAAAACCAACACACATTGACAAGTTTACACTAAATGGTACTCAGTATGGTTTTATACCAGACTTAGATGAAATGTCTTTAGGAGAGTATGTAGACTTAGATGGTAACGCATCTGATTGGCAAAAAATGCATATTGCAATGAACGTATTATACAGACCAATTGTAACAAGTAAGGTTGGTAAATATAACATAGAAGAATATACTGCTAGTGATTCAGATAAGATGAAAGCTATGCCATTGGGTGCAGCTATAGGTAGTCTTTTTTTTTTCTACAATTTAGGGATAGAGTTATCGAAGCATACGATTCTCTCTTCCAATCTGGAGGAGGTGGAGGAGTTTCAAGAGCAGCTAACTTCGGAAACAAATGGGGTTGGTATCAATCAATTTATGGTCTCGCTAACGGAGATATTACAAGATTTGAAGATATCACTAAACTAAATATACATCAATGCTTTACAATGTTATCATTTATGAAAGAGAAAGCAGAGTTGGAATCACAACAAATAAAAAGTAAGTTTTAATGAAAGGGTTTTATCAAGTAACAGACACAATAAAGAATCAGCTCTTAGCAGACGTAAATGTTAATACAGTAACAACTGGAGACATTACTAAAATTGATTTATCTAAGCAGACTATGTTTCCTTTATCACACATCATTGTAAATAATGTAAACAACGAGGATAATGTTTTACGTTTCAGTATGTCTGTTTTGTCTATGGATATTGTAGACGTTTCAAAAGAAGCAGTAGTAGATATTTTTGTAGGTAACGATAATGAGCAAGATATACTTAACACACAATTAGCAGTACTTAATAAACTAGCACAAGTTTTAAGGGGAGGCACACTACACCAAGACTTATATCAGTTAGATGGTAATCCAAGTTTAGAACCTTTCTATGATAGGTTTGAGAATGAGATGGCTGGTTGGGCAATGACTTTTGATGTGCTTGTAAATAATGATATCAATATATGTTAAAGAACGTACAACAAGAGCTGAACAGATTTGCTAAGTATGTGATTCAACAATCAAGAACGAATCTAACAAAGGGCAAAAAGAATAGTTCTAAGGCACTTTATAATAGTTTAGACTATGACTTAAACGTAAGTCCAAATAGTTTCTCTATGAGCTTTCTAATGGAAGATTATGGTATATTTCAAGACAAGGGTGTAAGTGGTATAAAGAAGAAATACAATACACCTTATGCTTATACAAACAAAATGCCACCTCCAAGTAAGATGGATAAATGGATTGTAAGAAAAGGGTTAAAAGGAGTAAGAGGTAAGGATGGTAAATTCATATCAAGAAAGTCTTTACAATTTATGATTGCAAGAAGTATTTACAACAAAGGAATCAAACCAAGTTTATTCTTTACTAAGCCATTTCAAAAAGCATTTAAGAATTTAGACAAAGACATAATAGAAGCATATAAATTAGATGTTGAAGAACTACTAAAATTTACAACGAATGGCAATAATTAATACAAGAAGTCCTCACTTTTTATCTGTATCAAATGCTAACCTAGCAACTGCTACTTTAGATATAGAGATTTACACTGGAGATAAAACAACTGGATATAGTGGCACACCACAATATAATTTAAGCAAACAGATAATACTAAACACAACTAAAATATCTTTTGAAATATCTGAGCTTATAAGAGACTATTTAGATATAACTTTTGATGGAGATTATGATGGTCCTGCTGAAAACTTTTGTAAATGGGTAAGAACAATACTTACTGCAAAAGATGGTAATGGTGTACAACTATCACAAACAATAAGCACAGATTTAGCCTTTAATAGTTATGGATATTTTGAAGAAGGTGCAAACTATTCTTTTGAATATGAAGGCTTTTTAATGAGCAACAACGAAATGATTATAAAGTCTGGAGATGAAATAAAGATACCAATACAAACAGATAGGACTGTAACTGCTAAAATTTTTGATTCTGATAATGGTCTTTTAGATTCTGAAACGTTTACTTTATCAGACCAGTCACAAGATAAAATAGTTTACACAACTTTTGATGATAACCAAGCAGTAAAGGCAACTATTCAATATACTGGTGATTCTGGTTCTGAAACATCAACTATAAAAATATCACAATTAAGTGAGTGTAAATTCACACCATACAAGACAACATTTATAAACAAGTTTGGAGTGTTACAAGATTTGTATTTCTTTAAAAAGTCAGTTGAGAAAATGACTACTAAAAGAGAAAGCTACAAAGCAAATACATTATTATTAAACAACACTTACGATACATACAATCATACAAAAAGAGATTTTAACATAGTTGCAAACGAATCAGTTTCTTTAAGTAGTGGTTTTGTAAATGAATCTTACAACGAGGTGTTTAAGCAGATGATGTTATCAGAGAAGGTATGGATTACAAACTCAAGCAATCAAGTATATCCAATTAATATAAAGACAAGCAACATCACATACAAGACAAGTGTAAATGATAGGTTAGTAGAATATACAATAGAGTTTGAAAATTCTTACAATGTTTTAAATGACATAAGATAAATGCAGAAAATACAACTTTACATAGAAGGTCAGAGAGTAGATTTATTTGATGATGAAAGTGTTGTACTAACACAAACAATACAGAACGTAAAAGACGTTCAAAAAGTGTTTACAGACTATTCAAAGACATTCACATTACCAGCAACAAAAGAGAATAATAAAATATTTAAACACTATTATAACAATAGTATTACAAATGGTTTCGATGGTAGAAGTAGAGTTAGTGCAACCTTAGAATTAAATCACTTAAAATTTAAGAAAGGTAAAATAAAACTTGAAGGTGTTGATTTAAAAAACAATGTACCATCTTCATACAAGGTTAGGTTTACTGGTAATACAGTTACGTTAAAAGATTTACTTGGAGAAGATAAACTTGGTGCTTTAACAGACTTAAATTCAAACACACTTGTTTACAATGCTGCTAATGTAAAAACAAAACTAAAAGCAAATCCAGCAACAAGTGATATTATAGCACCCTTAATAACACATACTCAAAGATTAGTTTATAACTCTCATTCATCTGCAAATGAATCTGGTAATGTTTATTATGAAAGTGGAGGTGGTGCTAATTTACACGGAGTATCTTGGGATGATTTAAAGTTTGCAATAAGAATTGATACTATCATTCAAGCAATAGAAACAAACTATAATATTTCTTTTAGTGATGATTTCTTTACAAGTACAAATACACCTTACTACAATTTATTTATGTGGTTGCATAGAAAGAAAGGGTATGTAGAATCTCCAACTGCAACAGAAGTAGAATCTTTGGTTAATACTTGGACAACAACAACTCCTAGTTTAAGCATTACATTGATGTCAAATGCATCAACTTTATATGTTGGTGGTACTCCAGACAGATATACTAAATTAGATTTAAAACTAAGAACAACAAGTGGTTTTTCTTATAGTGTTTCTGTACAATTAAACGGAACACAGATTTACAATAGTGGAAGTGTGACTGGAGATTTAGATATAACAAAAGATGATTTAGGTACATCACAAGGAAGTTATAATGTTATCATACAATCATCTCAGAATATCACATTCTCAGAAGTTACTTGGGATATTGGATATAGACTTTTAGCTGGTTTAGAAGTGTTTAATACTTATACATCTGCTGCATTTTCTCACACAAATGCTTTTGATTTTATTATCACACAACAGATACCAGACTTGAAAATAATAGACTTTCTAACTGGTGTTTTTAAAATGTTTAATCTAACATCTTATATTGATAATGATACAGATGAAGTAATTGTAAAGACTTTAGATAGCTATTATGCTGGTGGTGTTTCTTATGATGTAACAGAGTTTGTTGATAGAGATAAAAGCTCTGTTAATGTTGCTTTACCATTTAAAGAAATAACGTTTGAACACGGAGATACAAAAACATTTTTATCTGCTAAACATTCACAACTATTCAATAAGACTTGGGCAAAGACAGAATACACAAGTGGAGAAAATTTAGATGGTAAAATATACAAGGTTAAAACACCATTCTCACAATTAAAATATGAAAGGTTAATAGATACAAATACAGATACATTAACATCAATTCAATATGGGTTTTTTGTAGATGACAATCAAGCTCCTTACTATGGTAAGCCCTTATTGTTTTATCCAATTTTAAATAGTGGTAATAGCATATCTTTTTTAGATACTACAAGTAGCCATTCAGAATTAACACTATATAATGTACCCTCAAATAGTGTTGCATTATCATCATCAACAAGCAAGTATAACATCAATTTCAATAATGAGATAAACGAATATACTGCTGACAATACATTTACAGATACTTTATTTAACGCATACCATAGCGATTACATTTCTGATGTGTTTGACGTAACAAACAGACTAACAAAAGTAACTGCATATCTACCTTTAAGAATCTTACTTAATTATACACTAGCAGACAGATTCAATATTAGTGGTACTACTTATAAGATTAATAGCATTAAGACAAATATGCTTACTGGTAAATCTGATTTAGAGTTGTTAAACGATATCTATACACCACCAGCACCAGCAATACCACCAGATACAACACCTCCAACTGCACCAGTAATTGGTACACCAATTATTGGAACAAGTACAGTTAATTTCTGTTGGGCAGCATCAAGTGATGGTAGTGGAGTGGGTGTAAAAAGTTACTCTGTTTATCAAGATGGTGTACTTATACAAAGAGTATCAGCAACACCATTACAAGAATTTTATTGCGTAACAATAACTGGTTTAACAAGTGGAACAACTTACGCATTTGGAGTATCTGCAACAGACTTTAATAACAATGTATCAACAACAACAACAATAAATGTAACAACGTCATAATGATAAAAGAAATATTAGAGTTGCTAAGAGATACAGATTGTAAATCTGAGATAGTACAAATAGCAAAAGGAAAGAACAAGTTTCCAGATAGTTTTAAAGAAGTATTTAAAAGACAAAAACAAGAATTAAAATGGCAAAAAAAATAGTAGTAGACTTAGAAGTAAATTCTAATAAAGGTGTTAAGGAAGTAGAGAAGTTAAACAAAGAATTAAATAACACTAATAAAGAATTAAGTGGAGCAACGAGTACTTTAGATAGCTTTACTGGTGGAGCAGTTACTAAAATAAAAGGTTTTAAAGGAGCTGTTGGTAATCTAGCAAAGGGGTTTAAGTCTTTAAGAGTTGCAATTATAGCTACTGGAATAGGTGCTTTATTAGTAGGTATTTTAGCAGTAAAAACTGCTTTTACAAGTTCAGAGGAAGGTCAAAATAAGTTTGCAAAACTAATGGGTGTTATTGGTTCAATAACTGGTAATCTCATAGACTTATTGGCAAAATTAGGCGAAGGAATAATTTCTGTATTTGAAAATCCAAAACAAGCTATAATAGATTTGAAAGATGCTATTGTAAAAAACATCACAAACAGAATAACAAGTTTAATAGAAACTTTTGGTTTTTTAGGAAGTGCTATTAAAAAAGTATTTTCAAGAGATTTTAGTGGTGCTATAGAGGATGCTAAAAAAGCTGGTAGTTCTTATGTTGATTCTTTAACTGGTGTAAAAAATAGTATTGATAAAGTTACAGAAGCTACTAAAGGCTTTGTAAAAGAATTAAAAGAAGAAGCAAAAATTGCTGGACAAATAGCAGACCAAAGAGCAAAAGCAGACAAGATTGATAGAAAGTTAATAGTAGAAAGAGCAGAAGCAAATAAAAAAATAGCAGATTTACGTTTTAAATCAGAACAAAGGGATAAGTTTTCAGCTTCTGAAAGAGTTGCTTTTTTAAAAGAGGCTTCTGTAATCTCTGAAGAAATTTCAGCTAAAGA
>Ga0209165_10000603_pt1 | contig 12290 bp, 11 predicted proteins | sample tdAd001_FD_187122 | JGI IMG/M metagenome (GOLD analysis project Ga0209165, IMG submission 187122) | Marine sediment microbial communities from the Atlantic coast under amendment with organic carbon and nitrate - tdAd00.1 (SPAdes)... | ecosystem: Environmental > Aquatic > Marine > Coastal >... | reverse complement strand
CACTGTTTCGATACCCTGCCAGTCGACCATTATTGTAACCCCCGGTTAACCAGTAAGGTCGATTTTCGGGAATCTAGAGATCGCGCGCGACGCGTATCCCGACATTGTATTGGCCTTTACCACTTTTGAACTTTTCGCGATTTTCCGCGCGCATTGAATTGGCCGGACTGCGGTAGGCGCCACCACGGACCACTCGAACATTACAGTCACCCCCTTCCCAAACGCCACCATCACTGGGGGCATCATTATAATTAGCGTGGTAACAATCATGCACCCATTCAAAGACATTGCCGGCGGTATCGTAAACTCCGAAAGCATTCGGCTTGTAGGTACCTACCTTGGCTGGCTTACTGGTACTGAAATCACTCTTGCAATCGAAACAATGCGCGTTACCAACCCCGGGCTTGTAGCCCCACCAGAACGAGCTTGTCGTGCCGGCTCGGGCGACATACTCCCATTCCGCTTCGGATAGCAGGCGATACTGCATACCGGTTTGCTTGCCCAACCAGCGCGCATAAGCAAGCGCATCATCCCAGGACACATCGACAACCGGATGCGTCTTTACGTCCCAGCCACTACTCTTTGGTTTTCTGCGTCCGGTTGCTTCGGCAAAGCGATAATATTCGGCGAAGGTTATCTCGTAAACTGAAACCATAAACGACGAAACCTGAACTTCACGTCGAGGAACTTCATCTGCTGAAACAATTGACGATGCACCCCCCATGCGGAATTTTCCTGAAGGCACTTTAAGCATGGTTGGGCCGTTACCGCCAGATTTGAGGCGATCCCTGAATACATCCGCTTTATCGACGTACACAGGTTCAGGTTCAACGACAGGCTCGGGTTCAACGACAGGCTCGGGTTCAACGACAGGTTCAGGCTCGGCCTGCAGCTCGGTTTCGATCGTCTCGGCGGTCGTTTCCACGATTTCAGTACCTTTTTCCACCGCATCATCGATAAAGCCTTTTTGCCAGGCAAAATAACCACCACCGCCCAGAAGACCTATTACGATCAGCCAGACCAGCCATTTATATGAACGGGGCTCGCTCGGTTCTTCGGGAATCCTGATTTCGGCAACGCGCGCTACTGGTTCCTCGGGAGGCGCTTCAGCCACATCCGAATCCCGACTATGCCTGGCATCGCGTTCCTTGATGTCGACAACAATCAGGGTTGTGTTGTCCTGATTAATCTTGTTCGCATCTTCGACCGCTTTCAATAGTGCATAGACACATTCTTTCGCGGTCGCGGACCAGGATGAGTACTGGATAATTGCGCCGGCACCGAGGGTGTCGAGTCCGTCGCTCGCTACGATGACCCGATCGCCGGGTCGAAGCTTGATTGGAGTTTCAGAGACATCGATGCTGCTAATTTCTTCACCGGTCATCGCGCTCATCAGCATGTTACGCGACATGCCCGCCTGCTCGTCGATCTCCATGCCCTGCTCTTTCATCATGTCGAGGTAGGCACCATAGCTGTGATCAGCATTTTGCTTGATCAACTCACGATCACGAATCAGGTAGAGATGACTATCGCCAACACTGACCCAGTAAAGATTACTGTCCTGTACGTACGCGGTAACCATGGTGCAGCCCATGCCACGCAACGCCGGGGTTTCCTTGACCGACGCTCGAATCTGGTCGTTGGAACGATTTAGCGCATCAGTGAGAACTTCCCCTACGTCGTCGGCTGGGAAGCTCCCTTGAAACGTTTTGTTGAAAGTTGCAACTACCATGTTGCTCGCAACATTGCCCGCAGCATGACCGCCCATACCATCGGCCATGATAATCAGAGAGCAAACATCGCCATTATCAGCCTCACCCAGCTGATTGACCATGTAAGCGTCTTCCTGATAGTCGCGTGCACCATCGATTTGATCGCTGGCAATATCGAATTCAACTTTCATGATGTGATTTTATTTTTCGTGTTTCGCGCAATAGGAACTATAGCAGTATAGTTAAATTTAATTCTAGTTTATCGGGGATAAGTCTATAAAAACACTGTGGAATCTAAAATGAGACATAGGTCTGCTGCCGGTCCGATAAAAACGGTTGATACCCGGTTTTCCTGAACAGGCGCAGCGGCAAATAGAGATGCTCAGTTAGATCAGCCCAATTCCTCCACTCCCAGGCGATACACTTACTGTCCTCCCCCACGATCAGCGATCGTATATCAGCACATTCTGCCTCAAAATAGAGAGATAATGAATGTTTATGCGCTGTAAAAATATTGTTGGTAATGCCGACAAAACGAACTTCTTGCAACTGCAAACCGGTTTCTTCGCACACCTCGCGACGCGCTGCCTGCTCGGGTGATTCGCCCGGTTCGATCCAGCCACCCGGTAACTGCCATTCAAACCCGTTTTTTCTGGACTTGCGTTTGCCAAACAATATCTTGTGTCGATGGGTTACAACAACCGCTACCCCACAAGCGACCGCAGCATTTTTTGTATCGATATTACTTCCCCTTCGTGTATCGGCCGCCATTTGAACTCTATGGTATATTGCGAGTCTATCCTGGATCAATCACTAGACTAAAAACGCATGCGTGACACCTGGCCTCTACTGAAGACGACTGATTTTCCGGAAGTAACCCGAAATGCCCTCGAAATTCTACAGGTAAATCTTGGTTACCTGTGTAACCAGTCCTGTTTGCATTGCCATGTCGCCGCAGGACCCACACGCAAGGAATTAATGGAGCGGGAGAACATCCAGTATATTCTCGACGTGCTGAGTCGATCAGCAGTGCACACACTGGATCTTACCGGTGGCGCTCCTGAAATGAATCCCATGTTCAGGGAACTGGTGGTCGCGGCACGTGAGCGTGATATTACGGTTATTGACCGTTGCAACCTGACTATTCTGCTGGAACCCGGATTCGAGGATACCGCTGAATTTCTCGCCGATAACGAGGTTCAGATTGTTGCCTCGCTACCTTGCTACATCGAAGACAATGTTGATGGGCAGCGTGGCAAGGGCGTTTATCAAAAAAGCATGCAGGCGCTGCAACGCCTCAACCAGTTGGGATACGGAAAGGACGGCGGCAAACTCACTCTGACCCTGGTATATAACCCGACCGGCCCCTACCTGCCACCCTCACAGCAAACGCTTGAGCAGGACTATAAAGATTTTCTCGCCGAAAAATTCGACATAGAATTCAACCAGCTTTTCACGATTACTAATATGCCCATTGCTCGTTTTGGTAGCACCCTTATTTCAAAGGGCGAGTTTGAGAACTACATGAACCTGCTCAAGGATTCTTTCAGTGTCGCGAACCTGCAGGGACTAATGTGTATCAATCAGCTCAGTATCGACTGGCAGGGATTCGTTTACGACTGTGATTTCAACCAAATGTTAAACATGAACATCCGTCATCCTAAAAATCAACGAAAACTGCATATCAGCGATGTCCTGAAGACCAGCCTGGAAAAAATTCCCGTATTAATTGCCGATCATTGTTACGGCTGCACCGCGGGCCAGGGTAGCAGTTGCGGCGGAGCCCTTGCCTGACAACCCACAGTTCAGCATCATAATCCCGGTTCTGAACGAAGCAGCTTATCTCGATCATAGCCTCGCCCGGTTGTTTGCATTAGAGGGTGTCACAGACCTCTGTGAAGTTATTATCTGTGACGGGGGCAGCGAGGATGAAAGCCTGGAAATCGTAAAGCAATATGCCTGTCGTATCGTCCATAGCGATGCGGGAAGGGCGCGGCAGATGAACATCGCCAGCCAGGCAGCACGAGGTGAGTTTTTGTTGTTCCTGCATGCCGACAGCACCCTGCCAGCAAACTTTTTCAACAGTTTTGATGCCAATGTCGAGTGGGGATTTTTTCGCCTGCGCTTAAATGGCGGCACATTCATTTACCGGGTTATCGAATCTGCGATCAACCTGAGAACTCGCTTGAGCCAGGTAGCAGGTGGGGACCAGGGACTTTTTTTTAAGCGGCGTTTTTTCCAGTCACTTGACGGTTATCCAAAGATTCCACTGATGGAAGATATCGCGATATCTAAACTGGCGCGGCGCAAGGCCAAACCCGTTATCATCGACACGGCAATTACGAGCTCTAGTCGGCGTTGGCAGGGTAACGGGATTATCAAGACAGTGTTTCTGATGTGGACGTTGCGCCTGGCCTTCTGGTTGGGCGTTGATCCGCAACGCCTGTACAAGATTTACTATCCGCAACAGTGATAATATAAAGCATGATTTCGCTAGGTATCTTCGCCAAACCACCCCAACCGGGTTCAGTTAAGACTCGCTTGATACCCGATATTGGTGCCGTCAAGGCTGCCAGTGTTTACAGTTACTGTCTTGAATATACGCTTGAGGTTACCCGGCAATCGGGTCTGGATTACCGACTCTACCTGAGTGAAGTCAGCGATGATGCGCTGTTTCAGGACGAAGAACACTCCGTACAAAGAGGGCACGATCTGGGCACGCGCATGTTCAACGCATTTAAAGACCTGCTATCAACAGGTACTGACGGGGCATTGATTATCGGATCGGATTGCCTGGATATTACTGCCAGACACCTGCAGCAGGCAGCCGAGGCACTCGCCGACCACGAACTGGTACTGCTGCCTGCACTTGATGGCGGTTATGCATTGATTGGTTGTACCCGCATTAATCCGGAGTTATTTAGTCATGTTCGCTGGAGCTCCAACGACGTGCTCAAGCAAACAGTTACCAATGCCAGAAATCTGGAATACCGCGTCAGTTTACTTGAAACTGTGCGTGATATTGATACGCTGCAGGACCTGGAACAATACCCTGAATTGCTCGCCCTGATCGCTTCAAGTTGATGCTTTACTCGCTGGTAAAACCAATACTATTTTCTCTCGACCCGGAACTGGCACACGATATCAGCCTGCAAACATTGCAGCAGCTGCACCGTATACTTCCCGTCAACCGGATCGAAAAACCTACCCGGGTGATGGGTCTCGATTTCCCTAATCCTGTCGGCCTTGCCGCCGGCCTGGATAAAAATGCAGACTATCTCGATGGCCTCGGAAAACTCGGCTTTGGTTTTATCGAAGTCGGCAGTGTTACCCCCAGGGCTCAGCCCGGCAACCCAAAGCCGCGGGTTTTCCGTCTGTCCCGTTATCAGAGCCTGATCAACCGTATGGGTTTTAACAACAGCGGAGTCGATCACCTCCTGGAACGGGTTGGCGACAAGTCTCGCGACTTTATACTGGGTATCAATATCGGCAAGAATCTGAGCACCCCGGTAGAGCAGGCTTTGTCGGATTACTGCCTTGTATATGAAAAGGTTTATGGCAAAGCCGACTACATTACGATCAATATCTCTTCACCCAACACCCCTGGGCTCCGCGATCTGCAAAACGAGGCGGCGCTAGAAGAGTTGCTGAATGGAATCAGTCAGTTACGCACCCGGCTCGAAGACCAGCATCAATTCCATCGCCCATTAGCAGTCAAGCTTTCCCCGGACCTGGGCCACGACCAGATCCCGGTGATCGCCGATCTACTGCGCAAGTATGCCGTAGACGGAGTGATCGCAACCAACACCACGGTTTCGCGAGACCGGGTGCAGGGACACAAACTGTCCGACCAAAGCGGCGGTTTGAGTGGCGCGGCATTGCGTGACAAATCGCGTCAGCTGTTAAGGGCTTTTTACCGGGAGCTTGGTGACGATATACCGATTATTTCAGTCGGTGGTATCGATTCAGTCGAGGAAGCCAAACTACGATTTGAACTTGGTGCTAAACTAATACAACTATATACCGGCTTGATCTATCGCGGCCCGGGGTTGGTCAAAACTATCGCCCAATCACTATAAGCGTGAACCTCGGACCTGGAGACAAACTAGACAATGGATTCGATGGTTTCATTGAAGGATGCACGAGATTATTTGCTGAATCTTCCCGGGCAACTCGATGAGTATCTTGACGACGATTACCGCAAAGGCCTGAACAAACTGCTCGATAAATTTGTCGAGTTTTTTAATATTGTTGCCAGCATAAACCTGCGTGCCAACGAAGACAGGATCATCGATGCATCCGAGGCCACCGAAATCAGCGATTACGGTTTTGTCTTGCTGCTGAAATTAATCGATCTGATGGAGCGCCTTGACCTACCCCACAAACGCAAGGAAGTCGAACAGATATCGTTGGTGGTCGCACGCTGGACGATTAGCTACAACGGAACAATAAACTACCTGGAGCCGGTCGTTAACGCGATTGCGCAGCTCGCCAACCTGATGCAGGAGAAGGAGGCGCTACTGGCACTGTCCGACCTGATCGCCGACATCGTCGATCACTGTTCGCAGGACCTTAAAATGGACCAGGGAGACAGCGAGGAACTCAGGCCGTGGCGTTTGTTGCACATCAATCGTGGCATCGTGGCGACTCGCACCCATGATCTTGAAGTTATGAAAAAGGCCTTTGACGAGTTCCTGATTTACTTACCACAGGAAGCAACCGGTTTTTTTGCGGAAGGGATGAAGGAGATGGATGCCCTGGATTATCCACCTCATGTGCGCAAGGTAATGGAGTCATACTTCAACCAGACTCCTTCCGTGCGGATTCACTAGGCAACCAAAGACAAGACTAACGTTATGCGGATTCAAGGCTAACCAGGTAGCCACTGTATTTTCGAATATTGATAACACCATTGTCGAGAATCAGGTACTGCCCTTTGATTGCCTCGAGTAAACCTTCGACCTGCGCCTGCTTATCAAGGTTGAAACTATTGATTTTGACTGGATATTTGAGCGCAGGGTAATCCAGCTTCACGACTTTATCCGGGCTGGCTAACTCCTCTGCGCCGTCGACTAATTCAACATCGAGTTCTGCCTTTACCAGCGGCCAGACCGTTGTATATACCTGGTATAAATCGATTTCGTCAACCTCATTTTTGAGCATCGTGCGCCAGTTGGTCCTGTCGTTGACATGTTGCTTGAAAGCATGCTCTATTAATCCGGCATGGTACCGTTTCGATACCCGCAGGATCGGTATCGCCTGAATCGCCCCCTGGTCGATCCATCGGGTCGGCACCTGGGTTTCGCGGGTTATGCCAATTTTTACGCCAGAAGTGTTAGCAAGATAAATAATATGTGGCCGCATACAATGTGACAGGCCCCACTCGGGTTCGCGACAGGTGCCCAGATGAAAATGACATTTCTCGGGTGAAACGATACAGAGGTCGCATTGTGCGAGACTTCTGAAGCAGGGGTAGCAATAACCCTGGCTAAAGCTTTTCCTGGTGATGCGACCGCAGTGAATGCATTCGATTTGCTGCAGGTATTCAATTCTGACTGGCTTACCCAACCAGTCGTTCAAGGTTAGCTGCTGACTTCCCAGCTCGAGACGGTAACTGACCGGGCTGGTTGCCTCGGTATGCATCTTGTGCAGGTTACCCTGAAATTTCAACGGCAGCTTTCCAGGCGGAAGACCGATTCGCGTAGTGCGGTAAGCCCTACCTTGCGCCAACGTGGACGCTCGTCGATAATCTCATTGGCTTCCAGCAGGTCAATCGAAAACGCGTTTTTGTAGTGCTGAATAACTTCATCCGTCGGCACTGAAAATGGCGGTCCCAGCATTTCCGATTGATCGTATTCCAACGTAATCAATAGCATGTTGCTAGCCTGCGGCATAATCGAGAGCATATGCTGATAGTAGCGCGGGCGATCCGTGAGCTCCATAGCAATCAAAGCGGCACGGTCATAAATGAAACGGCAGGCACTTAAATCATTATTTCGCAAGTCGTAAAAATCGCCCTGCAACAGCCTGATATTCCCTGAGGTATATATCGCGAATCGATCCGACTCTACGCGCTCGTAGTCGAGCGAGTTTTCTTCAAAAAAACTTTCGATTGCCAACTGCGATAGTTCAATGCCAATCACTTCGTAACCCTGCTGTGCAAGCCAGATAATATCCAGTGCCTTGCCGCATAATGGCAGAAAAACAGACGCACCCGCCGGCACAGCGAACTGCGGCAGGTAGGTTTTCAAATGTTGATTGACGTTGGCCTCGTGAAAACCGATGCGATTTTCCTTCCAGCGATCTAACCAGTGCTGATTATCGACCATTGAAATACTGTACAAGCCTGGTTAAAGAATCTCCGTTAGAGCCTGACTTTAACACAGTTACGGCCGTTTTTCTTGGCGACGAACAATGCCATATCGGCTCGCTTCACCATCGAAGCATAATCGCCAGTATCGTCTGTAATCGCTGCCAATCCGATGCTCAGTGTGGCTTTCTTTTCTCCGTAAGCTGTTTTGTAATGTGCATCGGCAACATATTCACGCAGTGTTTCGGCAAATTTTTCAGCCGCGTTCATATCTACCCTCGGCAATAATACACTCAGGCCATTCTGGCCGTACCGACCCAGGATATCTTTCTCCTTATCGACCTTGGAGAAAATATACTTGACGATTGCGGCGAATACCTTGTAGGCAACCTGGTCGCCGTCCTCTTCACGCAACTTGGACAAACCATCGACTTCAATAATCAGAACGGATAAAGGCTCACCTTCGACGGCGGCCGTGCGATAACGATCGACCGCTATTTTATCCGCATTTTCACGGCTCATCAGCGTAATGGTTCGCTTGGCCGACTCCTCTTTCTGCTTGAATTCCTCGACTACTTCTTTAGGCACCATGGTTTGGTCAGAATCCATAAAGGTATGGTCGGTCATCTCCATATCCTTACTCTCAGAAGACGAGGCTGTCATGATGGAGGAACTGGCATTGTCTTCCGACTGCATTGGCCTGATTATTGATTCAGTCCTCTCGGGCCTGGCTACTGGATCAGCTTTCTTCGGCCTTGTTACCGGATCAGGTATCGTCTTTTCAAGAACCATCGCCGAGTTGCGAGTCGAACGTTTGAAAATCAGCATCGCTTGCGCGGCAATACTAACGCTGGCGATCGTATCCAACTCATCAAAAGGTTCTGATTCACGTCGCAGGCTTATGACGCCGAGCAAGCGAGAATCATTGAACACCGGCACATCGAGGCGATACGAAATAAAGCGTTGCTTTACCATTCCCAGAAAACCTTTCACAGTTTCATTTTCTGAGCTGGTCGTGGCCTGGCGGGTCTGAGTCAACTTGCCAAGCAAGTCCTCTGACCAAAATGTCTTGTCATCATCCTCAAACAGCTCGCCTTCGATTTTATCTGCAAGCGGTTTCGGCCCCTGCCCCTCGAGTGACGTCAGAATATAGGAATCGAATTCGATTACCGGCTCGAGATGCTTCTTCAACAGGGCAATCAACTCCTTGAAATCGAGAATCCCGCTTAAGGCCATATCCAGATCGATTAGCGTAAAGGCCCATAGCTCCTGGCGATTGGTCATACTTTTATTGAGTTCGGTCTGCAGGAACAGCATGCGGCGACTGCGTTCGGTCATATAGCCAATATAGGCAGCAAGAAACATTGCCGCCGCCAACAGCACCGATACCAGCGAAATCCAGAATCCGGAAATATCGGTGGCAAACATCGCGCCGATAAACAAGAGCACCATTAGCGCATTCAACAACAGCGTAATAACCATGCGCAGCAATTTCAAACTGCCCAGCCAGATAACAAACAGCACGAATTCCAATGCGTGGTAGGCGCTATACTTTTGTGTAAATACCGCAACAATGACGATTCCCATCGCCAACAGGCCATTACCTATCAGGCGTAGCTTGGGAAAGTGAAGCTCGACCGAAAAACGGCTTAATAATAAATTGGCAAGTGCCAGGATCGCGGCCAGCAGGTATCCATACATGGGTAACTGGACATCATGGCCGAAGGCACGGAACTCAAGATACGCAAAGGCAAGGCATATGAAAAACAACGCTCCGAAAGCAATAAGGCTAGAACTGCGGCCAAGCTGTTCCTGCATATCCCGATATTTGGCTTCGGTTTCCGCTTTCTGGAACTGAACTCCAAATGATTTTTGATACCTGCTGATCAGGTCTTGCGACACTCTGCGTTACCTTTTAAATTTGACCACGTAAAACAAACCAGATTCAAATCCCTGTGTTTTTCAAGCGTGATTCAATTGTCGTCGTCACTGTTAGTACGGACTATGTATAGACCATTTTTGAATCCCCGCGTTGCAAGGCATCCTGATGCCCTGCAGAACTGGTTTTCTTAATTTCCCGGGAAATTCCCTGAAAATAGGCGAAAGCGGTATTGAGTATAGCTTATTTTCATTACTTTCAAAGGCTTATGTGATTTTGTTCATATTCCACTTAAGTGCAAACCTGACCTGGTAATATTTTTGCCCCACGAATGCAAGCACTGGCTATACTGGTGGCCGATACGCCCTGGGGGCCCATTAGAAACACGATGATCCAGTTACTTTTTCAGCAACAATATTTGTTGTTTGTATTGATCGCATTTGCATTGATACTCTCGCTGACATTTCACGAATTTGGTCATGGCAAAGTAGCTTCATTAATCGGTGACGATACTGCCAGGCGCGCGGGTCGACTGACTTTAAATCCGATTCCACATATCGATCCACTCGGATTATTAATGGTGCTAACCATTGGTATTGGATACGCCAAACCAGTACCCACCGACCCTCGCAAGTTTCGCACTCGATGGGGAACCCTGATGGTTGCCGCTGCCGGGCCCGGCATGAACCTGTTGCTGGCGATCGTAACGATTAATCTATATGCACTTGGCATGAAAGCGGGCTGGGCGTTGTTTCAAACCGAGGTCGCTTATTTCTTCTTTACCTACCTGGCGCTGATAAACATGTTGTTGATGTTGTTTAACCTGTTACCGATCGGCCCATTGGACGGGAGTTACATCCTGCCCTACGCATTGCCGCGAGAAATGGCGCTCAAATACCTGCAAATCAATCAACGCTATGGTACTTACGCACTGCTGGGCCTGATTGTACTCAACTTTCTCGGGGTACCGGTATTCCAAACGCTATGGAAGGTTGGCGAATTCATGCTGGGCATCATCCTGCTGGTTTAACCCTCTAATGAAACGCCCGGGGTTTGATGAGCTCGACTGAAACTTCATCTGTCTTTGCCTGAGCCTCTCGCTGGAGTGATAACAGTTTCGCGCCTGATTCAAAATCGAAAACACGCTTTACCAGGATCGAGTGTGACTCATTGACCCTTTGTAAACGGCCAACAACGCTTAAGAAAGGTTGATGGTCAACCAGGCGATAAAACCGCGCATAAATCTGCGGTGTAAAGGCGAGGTTGAAAAAACCGGTTTCATCTTCGAGCGTGACGAATACCATGCCCTTCGCTGATCCCGGGGACTGTTTCACGAGCACCATTCCGAATGCAAAAATATCTTTATCCGCGGGTAATTCAATCAGGCGGTTCGCAACTGTAAATTTCTCAACCGCTACCGGGTAAGGCCACTGCTCCTGTTTTATGACCGCTACTGGATGTTTCTTGAGGCTGGTTTTAAATGCCCTGAAGTCTTTTTGAATCGACTCGAGTTTGGCTTCAGGTTTCCAGTCAATACTGTCATCGACTTGATCCAGCATAGGTTGATAGGGTGCGGCTTCAGATTTCCATAAAGCCTGTGAGCGTGAATCTCCGGCTTCAGTGAGCAGGTCTGACGCCGCTAAAGCCGTTAATTGGTCTCGCGCCAAAGGACAATCATGTACGAAATGCTCGAAACTTTGCCAGCCATTTGAAGCAATGCGTTGCTGAATTATTTTATCAACCGTTGCTTCAGAGAGACCATTAACAAGGCGAAATCCAAGACGAATAGCATATGGTTTCTGTGACGAAGTTGTTTCAAGCTGATGATCCCAATGCGAATGGTTTAATGAAATCGGTAACAATTGAATACCTTCGCGTTTCGCTGACTGTAACAAGGCATGGGGGGAGTAAAAGCCCATCGGTTGCGAATTTAAAACGGAAATATAAAACGCGGCTGGAAAATGACATTTCAGGTAACAGGAGGCATAGGCGATCAATGAGAATGAAACCGCGTGAGATTCCGGAAATCCATACTCGGCAAAGCCTTTCATCTGTCCGAGTATCTGTTCAGCAAACTCCGACTTAACATTATTTTCGCGCATCCCTTTCTCAAGCTTGACTAACAGAGGATTCAGATCCCGGTTAAAGTCCTTGATCCCCCAGGATCCGATTTTCTTGCGCAACTCATTGGCTTCACCAGCGGTGAAATTGCCGACCGCAATCGCAATGCGCATTGCCTGTTCCTGGAAAATGGCAATCCCCAGGGTGCGTTGCAGAATTGGTCGCAGGCGTTCATCCGGGTAAGTAACCGGTTCCAGTCCTTCACGACGTGCCAGGTAGGGATGAATAACGTTACCCTGGATTGGACCGGGACGAATAATTGCAACTT
>Ga0209165_10000601_pt1 | contig 12299 bp, 12 predicted proteins | sample tdAd001_FD_187122 | JGI IMG/M metagenome (GOLD analysis project Ga0209165, IMG submission 187122) | Marine sediment microbial communities from the Atlantic coast under amendment with organic carbon and nitrate - tdAd00.1 (SPAdes)... | ecosystem: Environmental > Aquatic > Marine > Coastal >... | reverse complement strand
CGAATCTAGATTCTCGGCCAGCCTGAAAGTCCGATTCACCGGCTATCGCACCGACCAACATTTCGTTCGTCGTCGCCCACGAATGTGTTGTATCGAAGCTGGCACTTGCTTTCAACGCGCGCGTGTTTGACGAGACTTGAACTGCCAGATACACCAGGGAAACAATGACAGCGGCTGCGCCGACCACTTCGGCAATTACTCCAATTGCTTCCCAATTCATTTTTGGTTTTTTTCCTAACTAGCAGTCAACGTGAAACAAAATACTGAACGGCCGCTTTGGGTCACAAGCAGCCTCTCAACATTCTAGCAGGCGAACGGCTGGTTCCGGGGGTAAAGCGGCCGCTCAGATACCAATTGCTTGGCAAAGGTATTTGACAAGTCTCAGACGATCATTGGCGCTTAGTTTCGCGACCGCTTCGAAATCGGCACCCTCTTTGGTTGCTGTCAGGATGGGGATTAGATAGTCACCATCCGCGATCGTTATCTTGCACCGTTACCTGTTGTCAATTCTGACGCGAAATGCAGCTCCGTGAGCATGCGTTCGTACGCGCTCCATCGCGATGCCGGATCGTCACCTTGCTTTTCGACATACGCTTTAACGATGTCCTGGCCCAGGCTGTAGTTCAGGACGTAGGAACGATATTGCTCGATGAACCGCACACTCTGTTCTGCGCGAGCACGTGACGACAAGCCATACTTGCGACGCATCTCGATTGCCTCTTCACGACTAATATCGCCGTCCAGGTACAACTGGGCCGTCGCCATCTGAGCAAATGCCAGTTTCTTCGTGAGTTTGTTCAGCGCGTCCAGCGTCGCGACCTTGTCGGGGTCGACACCCGCCATCGGAAACAGCACCTCCCGTTCGTAGTCGGTTTTCTCGCTGCCCGGAAATGCGAGATCCACACCGTAGTTCGCGCTGCCCTCGCCAATCAATGCACCGGGACTGAACAACGGGAAAACATAGAACTCCATCCAGCCCTTTTCGTTGAGCAGGCGATTCTCGACAAGGACATTCCAGACATGATGACCGGGATAACCTTCGTGACAACCCAGGCCGATCGCCGAGCTGACCTTGGTTGGAAAATCCAGGTTGAACTGCATCAGGCTCTCGTTATCGCCCTGGTACCAGTTGTATCCGCTCCAGCTTCGGTCGGTAACGTATTCAAGCCTGAATCGCTCTGAAGACGGCAGCGAAATGTATTGGGCTGAGCGTCGCCGGCATTCGTTGATCGCCGTGTTCAGGACCTCGTCACGAGCCTCCTCGCGAATGACCAGGCTGTCACGAAACGCGGCGATCCTGTCGGACACGTCACCCTCTCCCGGCAGCAGCTTGTCAATCTCTTCAAGCGCACGATCAAACTCCGAGAAATCAAATTCCGGCAGCACGACGTCGTAGATCAATCGCGCTTCCTCTGCGAATGTAAACGTCTCCCCGTTCACCATGCGCATGCGCGTGTCCATCGCTTGCACATTCTTGAGCAGCGCTTTGTGGCGATTTATTGAGTCAGGATCGTCCGGTGACATCTCCCGAAGATCCGAGAACAGGGCCGCGATCTCTGCGGACAGCTCTGCTTTTGACTTAAGGTTCTCCTTCGCCGCTTGCGCCCATTCCTCAGGCCCGAGGTACGCATCGACGTAGTCCGGGTCATATTCTCCCAACTGCAGGGCAAGTTTGACGTAGCGTTCCGCTACCTCGTCCAGCGCGAAAGCTGGTGCGGCTACGAAGGCAAGCAGGCAGAGCGCGACAAGATGCCTCATGGGCCTACCGTTTCTTCCGCTTTTTCTTTGGTTTCGGCATTGGGAGCTCCCGCTCGGTCAATGCAATCAACTCGGAGAGCCAATCGCCGTCCTCGATTTTGTCCTCTATGAGAAAGGAGTTCTTCGCACCAGGATATGGCGGCGCCTCGACGACCTCTCCGATATACGCTCGCCCCGCATCGGTCGGTTTCACGAAGAGTTGATCGTCGCAAATCAATGCGACGACCTTACCTTTCGAGTAAACCGTGCATCCCCCGAACATCATTCGCCACGTGACGTCGCAGCCGTCATCAATCTGGTCCGTGACGTATTCAATGAAGTTGCGATCATTCGTCATATGCTCTCGCCGTCGGGGACGGCTCCTATAATGATTTTCCGAGCGCTCGATTGAAGTCGTCCACAGTCAATTGCCGAAACGAGTACTTATAGCCGAAATACAGGGCCAGTCCGTAAAACAGGATATCCATGACCTGGAATGTCTCCGTGATCAGTTCAATCGTCAGCTCCATATCGAGTTCCGTAAGGACGCCCAGGAGAGACGATCCGGTTTGCGCCGAAATGTACCAGGCAATCGTAAACACGTTGCCGAGCACGCAACTAAACAACGCTAACGTAGCACCGACGGCACCAAATACCTGATCGATGCCTTTACCCATGGTCCGCATCGCGATTCCAACAAGGAATCCAAGTCCCACGGCTAACCAGCCAATCTGGTATTCGGTCACAACTGTCACCCCGGCCCAGACAGCAGCACCTGCGACACCTGCAACAAGTCCTGCCATGCTGCCCACGGCGAGATTCTGCTCCTGTCGGAATACCTCCAGCGCTCTCTCTGCCTCTTGTTCCGATATCTGGACCTCGGGCTGGGCTTGATCTTCCGCCTTCTGTTCTTGTGGTTCCGGCGGCTTCGGAATTGACTCCGGTGTCAGGTCGTCGCTCATTGGAATCCCCTTTCTTGTCGACTAGAACTTTCCTGATTTCAGGCGGCGGCGTTGTTCACGCAGTCGTTTTGCGAGTGGAACAGGTTCCTTGTAGGCGATCGCACGCGCCTGGTAAGTGTATTCAATGGTGCCAATCAGCCACAGGAAATAGCCCATCAGCTCGATGAATTCCTCGACCGCGAGTTTGGCCACGCGCTGGTAGTCGTCGCCCAGCAGCGACATCCACAGTGGCTCGTGACCGACCAGCCGCACAAACGAGAACAGGATAACGGCGCCGGCAAACAGCAACGCGAGACCTGGTGATGGCCAGACTCGCGCCCATGCAATCTTGAGGCGCTTACGCGCTCGATAGGTGTAGACGATGACGAACGCAGCCGCAACACCAACGAGCACCTGCCAGAGATTGTCGAGCAGGTAACGATCGAGAAAGAAGTCGAGCTCGCGAATCATGAACGCGAGCGCGAGACCTCCGAACGGAATCGCGATAGGTCTCTGTGATGGGCAGTATTCTGCAACCCAGAGCATGAGCAACCCGCAAGCGGCAATGATGATTGGTTGAATTATTTCGATTGGCGAGAATTCGCTCGTACCGAACTGGTCGCTTGGATTCGTAAGCACGTGCAGCTTGAGGCTACCCGGAAACGAGATCTCGAGCTGCGTGAGTAACCAGGTCACCAGTGAGATGCCGACGAAGTAAGCTATGTAACGAGGCCAGACCATACCCGACTATACAATATGTCAGGGGCGCAGCTGGAAGACAGGTGATTCACCTGTATTGAGCAGCTGGTGATCAATCAACCACTTACGCGCATCCTCAGCATCGCGCTCAAACCACGAGCGGGTATCGCCCAGTCGAAAGCTGTAGCCCCAGGTGTCCATGTCGACCATCAGGCGATCACGTCCGACGCCGTCAAGTTCGTCGGCCAGTATCACCTGGAGGTAGCAAACAGCCGTTTCCTCAAGGTCATCGCCACCCGCGTCGGTTTCGAGTTGCGCGCGCCGGTCGCCAGACATACAGATGATGTGACAGGTTTCGTGCAGCAGCGAATGAAGAGGCGTATCAAGACGAACATGCACGGTACAACCGACGACGCCTGCTTCACGGTCTCCCCAGAAACTTCCGATAATCGCCTCGTCGTCATGTTGCACCTTGATGCTCAGGCCATACTTGTCGAGCAGGGATTCGATCGATGCCAAAGGCACATCGGCTACAGAAAGCACGTCTTACAGCGTGGAGATTTGCTTGAGTACGGTGCGTACCAGGTCGCGGACGATAGCCTCACGCATCAGGTCTTCTTCATGTGCCTTACCGAGCACGAGCGTCTCGTCGTAGGTGTAATCGCGGGTAAACGTAATGTCCTGTGGTGAGAGCAAGCTGGTTTCGCCGGCCACCAACGCATATGCAACCGAGTAAAACACCTCGTATTCTGTCGGTACATTGCGCGCGGAGACCGATAACACGCGTTGGCCGGTCCGGTCCGACATGATCGACAGAATCGCGGTTGCTTCGTCGGGCGAGTCGACGAGATTGACGCCGGATTCCTGTAGCTGCCGGCGCAGTTCACGATGGAACTGGGTGTTGCGCTCGACGGCCGCAATGTAGGTGCGTTCCATCTGCGGCGGCGCTGTCAAATCGGCCTGCAGGTGGAAACCGCAGCCTGTCAGTAGCAGAGCCAGCGACATTGTCAGGAGTCTAGACAACGATGTTGACCAGCCGGCCGGGTACGACGATGATCTTGCGCACGTCCCTGCCTTCGACAAAGCGCTGTACGTTCGGGTCGGCGAGCGCTTGCTGGCCAATCGCATCACGGTCCGCATCGGCTGCGACCGAAACACGTCCACGAAGCTTGCCGTTAACCTGCACGACGATTTCCGCCATGTCCGCCTCGAGTGCCGACTCGTCCACTTGCGGCCAGGCCACATCGATCAGAGCTGTCTTGTGGCCCAGTGCAGCCCACAGCGAATGACAAATGTGCGGCACCATAGGCGACAGCATCAATACGACGGCTTCGAGCCCTTCGTGAACGACGGCGCGCCCCGCGTCGGAGTCGTCTTCGAAACGCGTGATGGCATTGATCAGCTCCATCGATGCTGCCACCGCGGTGTTAAACGTCGAGCGACGGCCCAGATCATCACTGATCTTGGCAATACTCTGGTGCGTTTTGCGACGCATGTCTTTTTGCGCCGCATTCAGCGAAGTTACGTCCAGATCGGCGACCTTCCCGCCGTCTACGTGGCTTTGCACCGCGTTCCAGAAGCGCTTGAGGAAGCGAAAGCTGCCCTGTACACCGTCATCCGACCATTCGAGCGCCTGTTCCGGAGGCGCCGCGAACATCATGAACAAACGCACGGTGTCAGCACCGTATTTCGCGATCAGGTCCTGTGGGTCGACCGTATTGCCCTTGTTCTTGGACATCTTGGCGCCGTCTTTCAACACCATGCCCTGCGTCATCAGGTTGGTGAACGGTTCGGAAACGTCCGTCAGCCCCTCATCACGCATCACACGCTGGAAAAAGCGTGCATACATCAGGTGCAGGATTGCGTGCTCGATGCCGCCCGTGTACTGGTCAACCGGTGTCCAATAAGCGGCGCGTTCGTCGAGCATCACCTTGTCATTGTCCGGGCACGCGTAGCGTGCGAAGTACCAGGATGACTCGACGAAAGTGTCAAATGTGTCTGTTTCGCGGCGCGCGTCTTTGCCACATTTCGGACATGCGACGTTGACGAATTCAGGCATGTCCTTGAGCGGAGATCCGTGGCCCGTGAACTCAACATCTTCGGGAAGTATAACCGGCAGTTGGTCTTCGGGAACCGGTACCGCATCGCAGTCGTCGCAATAAATGATCGGTATCGGCGTGCCCCAGTAGCGTTGCCGCGATACCCCCCAGTCACGCAGGCGGTAATTTACCGTGCGCCGCCCGCGACCGGATTCCTCGAACCAGTCGGCGATGCCATTGAAGGCGTCCTCATAACTCAGGCCATCGTAGTCGCCCGAGTTGACCGTGACACCCTTGTCGATGAACACGGCCTCTTCGATATCGATCTCGGAGCCGTCCGTGGGCGCGATGACCTGCTTGATCGGCAAGCCATGCTTCTTTGCGAATTCCCAGTCGCGTTCGTCGTGACCCGGTACCGCCATGACAGCGCCTGTGCCGTAACTCATCAACACGAAATTTGCGACCCACAACGGTACTTCCTCACCGGTCAACGGATGAATAACGTTGATACCGAGCGCCATGCCCTTCTTTTCCATCGTCTCGAGCGTGGCTTCGGCCGCATCTGTCTGTTTGCATTCTTCGATAAACGCCGCGACCTCTGCGTTCTCTGCCGCTGCTTTTTCGGCCAGCGGATGCTCTGCAGCAACGGCCATGTAGGTGACGCCAAACAACGTGTCGGGTCGCGTCGTGAATACGGTTAGTGGCTCGTCCTCACCTGCAACTTCGAATGTCAACTCAATGCCTTCCGAACGGCCGATCCAGTTGCGCTGCATGGTTTTGACCGAGTCTGGCCAGCCCGGCATGCGGTCTAGCTCGTCGAGCAACTCGTCGGCGTAAGCGGTGATCTTCATGAACCACTGCGGAATCTCGCGACGCTCGACGAGCGCATCTGACCGCCAGCCACGACCATCAATGACCTGCTCGTTGGCCAGTACGGTCTTGTCAACCGGATCCCAGTTGACGACCGAGTTCTTGCGATACACGAGACCTTTCTCGAACATCCTCGTAAATAACCACTGTTCCCAGCGGTAGTACTCGGGACGGCATGTCATTACCTCGCGCGTCCAGTCGTACGCATAGCCCAGGCGGTCCATCTGGACGCGCATGTCTTCAATGTTCTCGTAGGTCCATTTGGCCGGTGGCACACCGCGCTTGATGGCAGCATTTTCGGCCGGCATGCCGAACGCGTCCCAACCCATGGGCTGCAAAACATGCTTGCCCTGCATGCGATGGTAGCGGGCGAAGACGTCGCTGATTGTGAATACGCGAACATGGCCCATGTGCAATTTCCCGCTTGGGTACGGGAACATCGTCAGGCAGTAGAATTTTTCCTTATCGGTGTCTTCACCGACTTCGAAACAACGCGATTCGGCCCAATACTTCTGGGCTTCCATTTCAACGGTTTCGGGGTGATACGAAGTACTCATGGGTGCTTCAGTTTTACGGCTGGCCAAAAACCAGAAGCGTACAGCAACAGGCGGCGAAGCGCAGTAGTGGCAGGGTGTTCAGAGGTTGGCGCGACCCCGCAACCAGAAACCGCCGACGATCAGGAAGGCGAGACCGAGGACCAGCCCGTTGCCAACCGATGCGTACGGTGTGGCGCCTTTGTAGGGCTGCACACTCCTGGTCATCGTAACCGGTACGAACTGCTCGCCGATTTCAAGAACTTCGCCCTTTGGCCCGATGAAGGCGCTAATACCGGTGTTGGTAGCCCGAATCGTGTGGCGACCCACCTCCAGCGATCGCATACGAGCAATCTCCAGGTGCTGGTGCGCCGCAATGGAGCCGCCGAACCACGCGTCGTTGCTCACATTGATCAGAATTCCAGCGTCCGGCATCGCGTACAGCTGTTCGGCGCCGTAGGCGTCCTCGTAGCAGATAGCTACAGCCAGCTCGACGCCGCCCAGGGTGTGAATGAGTGGCTGTGGGTCGTCACCTGCCGTCAGATCACTGTGTGGCAGGCTCATCATGCGCATCCACTCGCGCACGACTGCCGGCACAGGGAAGTACTCACCAAAGGGTACGAGATGTCGTTTCCGGTAGGCTTGCCGCTCCTCGCCGTTGACGGCAATGATTGCGTTGTAGGTCTTGGGCTTGATCGTGCGTGCGGTAACCCGCTCGAGAATACCGAACAGTATCGTCTGCTCGTTGATCCGGCTGTCCGATTCGAGCCCGAGTATGTAGCCCTCGACTCGATCTGAGGCGGCCGGAATGGCAACCTCAGGCCACACGACGATGTCGCTGCCTGCGGCCTTGCGTGTTTCGCTACGATAGAAGTCGAGCGTCGGCTGAAACTGCTCGATCAACCACTTCTTATCCTGCGAAATTCCGCCCTGAATAATTGTGGCAGTCAGCGGCTCACCATCGGGCTCGGTCCAGTCAACGGCCCTGAGACCCACACCAACAAGGCCCGGCAAAAATACGAGGGCAACCGCAATAATTTGCTGCCGCCCGCGCGTCATGATGGCAACGAGAATCGCGGCCGAACACAGCACCATCAGTGCTGACACGCCATACACACCGATAATCGGTGCCCAACCAGCCAGCGCCGAGTCGACCTGGCTGTAGCCAAGCGACATCCAGGGAAAACCGGATATCAACCAGCCACGTGCCCATTCGACAATCACCCAGGCGGCCGGCGCGACCGCCAGCAGAAGCCAGGGTTCACCGCTTGCCAGCCGGCTGATCAGCCATCCCGTGATCCAAAGGTAGCCGGACATGAGCAAGACGAGCCCGACCATGAGTAGCAGCGCAATCCAGGTGGGCGCCTGGCCGAACACCGCAACGGATATGTAGATCCAATAGGTACCGGTCAGGAACATGCCGAAGCCCAACCAGAATCCGTGCTTGGCCGAATCACGCGGCGAATTGGTCAGGCAAACATAAAGAAACGGCACCAGCACGAGCGGTACCAGTATTGACCACTCGAATGGCGCGAACGCGAGTGTCGTGACACAGCCCAGCACAAAGAAAATGAGCTGGCTAATCCGGGGCCTGTCTGCCGGTAACAGCAGAAGAGACGGTTCGCGCGCCACTTGTCAGGCGCTTCGCTGCACTTGCAGTGAGTCGATGCGACGCTTATCAGCATTGACGACAGCAAAGCGGAAGCCGCCGAACTGAATCGCTTCACCGCGACGCGGTAGCCGGCCAAGCTCATGCATGACAAGACCACCGATTGTGTCGTACTCGTCGTCGCCGAGTTCGCACTCAAAAAATTCGTTGAAGTCCTCGATGCGCGTCAGTGCACGGACGGCAAAACTCGGTTTGCCATCATGATCACCGTCTGGACGGATGAATGCCACTTCTTCGCGATCGTGTTCGTCGTCGATTTCACCGACGATTTCCTCAAGTACGTCTTCAATCGTCAGCAGACCCGAAACACCACCGTATTCGTCAACGACGATAGCCATGTGATTGTGACTGTCGCGAAATTCCTTAAGGAGCGCGTTGAGGCGTTTGGATTCGGGAATCACGGATACGGGGCGCAATAATTTCCTGAGCGGCACTTCGCCCGCGTCGTCACTGCCAAAGTAGCGCAGCAAGTCCTTGGCGAGCAATACGCCGAGTACTTCGTCGCGATCTTCGCCAATAACCGGAAAACGGGAATGGCCCGACTGGATGATCGTCGACATGATCTCGTCGAAATCTTCCTCGATGTCGATAACGACCATGTGCGAGCGCGGCACCATGACCTCACGCACCTGAGTCTCAGATACCTCGAGAACACCGGAGAGCATGCTCCTTTCTTCGGCATCGAGATCGATTTCGGATTGTTGAATAAAGTCGTGGATTTCTTCGCGGCTCCAGGGACTACCGTTGAATGCACGCTTGATACGCGCAAACAATCCGGTGCCTCCTGTGCCGCTGGTACTTGGCGGTTTGTCGTTCATTGACCTGTGTCTTGGGAACCTGTCGTTCTATCGGGGGACATTGTAGCAGTTGAGGCTCAAGACCTCCCGTAGGGGTCTGTCACACCACCGGACGCCAGTATTTGCGTCTCCAGGGCCTCCATTTCAACGGCCTCCACGTCATTCTCGTGGTCGAAACCGAGCAAATGCAGAGTTCCGTGGACAAGCATGTGGGCCCAGTGGTCCGGCAAGGTCTTGCCCTGCTCGCTTGCCTCGGCAGCAACCACCGAGGCACACACCACGACGTCGCCAAGCAAGCGACTGACGTCGGCAGGTAGTCCATCGATATCGCCGGCCGGAAAAGATAATACGTTTGTGGCCTTGTCCTGGTCGCGATACAGGCGATTCAGCGTCCGGATCTCATCAGCATCGACAACCCGGACGGCAACCTCGACGTTATCGTCGGGCGAGCGGCCCGAATGCCTGATCGCTGTCGCGATCCAACCGTGTATGTCAGCTTCTTCGGGAATATCCGGATCGTCGCAAGCGACCTGGACGTCAACTGCTACCGCCATTCCTGTCGTCCAATTCGTAGGCCTCGACGATACGTTGCACCAGCGGGTGCCGAACAACGTCCTTGGGCAAGAAGAAAGTGAATGCAATGTCGCTAACATTTTCGAGAATACGCATCGCGTTCTTGAGGCCTGACTCCTGCCGGATTGGCAAATCGATCTGCGTGACATCGCCGGTAACAACAGCTCGCGAACCAAAACCGATTCGTGTCAGGAACATCTTCATCTGTTCGACACTCGTGTTTTGGGCCTCGTCGAGGATAACAAACGACTCGTTGAGCGATCGACCACGCATGAACGCAAGAGGCGCAATTTCAATAACGTTGCGTTCGATAAGTTTCGTCACGTGCTCCGCGCCCATCATTTCGTAGAGCGCGTCGTACATCGGCCGCAGGTATGGATCGACTTTCTGCGACATGTCGCCGGGCAGGAACCCCAGGCGCTCGCCCGCCTCCACCGCCGGTCTCACGAGCACAATGCGGCGGACCTGATCTTTTTCAAGCGCATCAATGGCACAGGCCACTGCGAGATACGTCTTACCAGTGCCGGCCGGGCCGATTCCAAACGCCAGATCGTGATCGCGAATACTCGCCATGTAGACCGCCTGATTGGCGCCACGTGGCCGGATCAGTTTGTGGTGCGTTTGTATCTCTACCTCAGCGGCATCGTTGGCTGCATCAGCTACGGCTGCCTTCGATTGACCTTCGTTCATGACGGATTCCTGCAACAATATGTGCACGCGCTCAGGGTCGAGCCGTTCCTTGTCAGTCATTTCAAATAACGACAACAGTACGTCACCACCAACCTGTGCGGCGCCGGGTTTGCCGGTTACACGAAAGTGATTGCCTCGACTCGCAATCTCGACATCGAGTCTGCGTTCGATTTGGCGCAAGTGTTCATCAAACTGACCGCAAAGGTTTGCCAGGCGGTTGTTATCGGCGGGCTCGAGAACGACGTCCCGAGAAATCTGAATCGCGTTCAAAGTGCCTGAGAGCGTACCGCGTAGGAGCGCTGCTTGCCAGCGCGACCATCGATGAGTCGACCACGGAGCGAGTTGGGCAACGCTTCGGTAATGTGGACATCGACAAACTGACCCATGCAAGAGGGGTCGGCATCAAAGTTGACCCAGCGCATGTTCTCGGTCTTGCCAGCAAGTTGGTTGGCATCTTTCTTTGATGTTTTCTCAACGAGCACGCGCTGAGTGGTGCCAACCATTGACTGGCTGATGTCAAACGCTTGCTGGTTGATTCGCGCCTGCAATATTTGCAGTCGCTGCTTCTTCACTTCCATCGGTGTGTCGTCTTCGAGGCTCGCGGCAGGCGTACCGGGTCGCGCGCTATAGATGAAACTGAATGATTGGTCGAAGCCGATCTCCGCAATCAGGTTCATAAGTTTTTCAAAATCGTCATCGGTTTCACCCGGGAACCCAACGATGAAATCCGACGACAAGGATATATCGGGGCGCGCCTCGCGCAGCTTGCGAATCTTCTGCTTGTACTCGAGGACCGTGTGGCCGCGCTTCATGCGTGCAAGGACCCTGTCCGAACCGTGTTGAACCGGCAGGTGAAGGTAGTTCGCGAGCTTTGGCACCTCGGCATAAGCCTGGATCAGGCTGTCGGTGAACTCGACCGGGTGTGACGTTGTGAAACGAATGCGCTCGACGCTGTCGATCGCGGCAACGTAATAGATAAGTGTTGCGAGGTCTGCTATCTGACCATCGTGCATCGGGCCACGATAGGCATTGACGTTCTGGCCGAGCAGGTTGATCTCGGAGACACCCTGCTCTGCCAGGCTGACGCATTCGGCGATCACGCCATCGAATGGCCTGCTGATCTCCTCGCCGCGCGTGTAGGGCACAACGCAAAAGCTGCAATACTTGCTGCAACCTTCCATGACCGACACGAACGCGGTAGGACCTTCGGCACGTGGCTCCGGCAGGCGATCGAACTTCTCAATTTCGGGAAACGAAATATCGACGACCGAGCTGTTCCTGGCCTGAGCATCTTCGATCAGCTCTGGAAGTCGGTGCAGCGTCTGCGGTCCGAAGACAACATCGACAAACGGCGCACGCTTGGTAATGCCTTCACCTTCCTGGCTCGCGACGCAGCCGCCCACACCGATCATAACGCCCGGGCGTTTCTCCTTGAGCGGCCGCCAACGACCCAGCTCAGAAAACACTTTTTCCTGGGCCTTTTCGCGAATCGAACAGGTGTTGACGAGCAGCAAGTCTGCCTCGTCCGCATTAGTTGTCAGTTCGTAGCCATGAGACTCGCGCAAGACGTCCGCCATTTTGTCCGAGTCATACTCGTTCATCTGGCAGCCCATCGTCTTGATGTAGAGCTTCCTGGCCATGAGCCTTACCGAATGAAGCCCATCGCTTCGAGCTTGACGAGGATGCGATGCGCGGCCAGATCCGGACTGATCTCAACGGTGTCGATAACCATCTCCGCGTTCTCTGGCACC
>Ga0209165_10000598_pt1 | contig 12335 bp, 10 predicted proteins | sample tdAd001_FD_187122 | JGI IMG/M metagenome (GOLD analysis project Ga0209165, IMG submission 187122) | Marine sediment microbial communities from the Atlantic coast under amendment with organic carbon and nitrate - tdAd00.1 (SPAdes)... | ecosystem: Environmental > Aquatic > Marine > Coastal >... | reverse complement strand
GGGCAGTGCCAGCGTCAGTGCCAGTGTCAGCGTCAGTGCCAGCGTCAGTGCCAGCGTCAGTGTCAGCGTCAGTGCCAGCGTCAGTGCCAGCGTCAGTGCCAGCGTCAGTGTCCGTGCCAGCGGGCCTGAGCGAGGACACCGCATTCCGAATGCGCGAGGCCAGGGCCCTTCGCTCCCCTTCACCGTTGCGGAGCGAGCGAACACTTGCGCCTTTGATCTCGAGCTCGCGAAGCCTCCACGTGCCTTCGTTGCGCGACAGCGCCAGCTTTGATGCTCCGACGGCGGCATGGTCTGCGCCCTTTTCGCCAAGGAGAGTTGCGACGAAGCCTGCGCGCACGTCGTCGCCTTCTTTGTGCAGGTTCACGCCCTCCATCCAGACCAACGGCCCTTCGGAATCGACCACACGAATCGCAAGGTCTTCGATCGTGTACGTCCTCCCACCACCGCGTCTTGTCCGGGGCGCGGCTTCCGCCGAGTTGGACGCACCGCCGGATACTCTTATCCGCAGTTCTGCGACCGAGTCCTCGAACCCCTCGTGTGTGAGGTCGGCCGTCACCTCGATGCCTCGGGCCGACACCGCGCGGACGGATCTGGATCCTCGAAAGAGCGCACCGAGCAGGCTCATCCGTGCGTCGACCTGATCCACGCGTACGAGGAGGCCCCCGTGCCGACCGCGCATCTCGACGCCGACGAGCTCGACACCACCCAGAGAGAGGTGTGCCTCGTCGATCTGTGCGTCTAGGCCGAGGCGCTCGCCGATGAGCTGGGACGCTCGGGCCGCCGCACGAGGCGCAGCCCAGATCCAAAGGCCCATCACGAGCATCAGCCCGACGAAGGCCGCAACCACCCATGCGCGTCGCTCGCTGAGGAACCGCAGCATCGAGGCGGGATTATGCCGCGTCTAAAACGTGAAGCCTAATAAAGCTTGCGACTATCGATTTGGATCGTCACTGGCCCGTCCACAGCGGACTGAACCAGCATCATGGCGCGGAAGGTGCCTGTTTCGACCGGCAAGCCCTTGCCGCGCAGTGCCTCGACCACCCGCGAGTAGAGGCGCTCGGCGTCTGTTGGATCTGCTGCGCCGTCGAACGACGGTCGTCTGCCGCGCCGCACGTCCCCGAACAACGTGAACTGGGAGACTACCAACACCGCACCACCAACGTCGGTGACGGACAATGACATGCGGTCGTCATCATTCGGGAACACGCGCAGGCCGGCAATCTTGTCGACGATGTATTGCACGTCCTTGTCCTCGTCGTCGCGCGCCGCACCCAGGTACACCAATAGGCCGCGCTCGATCGCTCCGACGACTTCGCCGTCGACGCTGACACTCGCTTCGTGGACCCGCTGTACGACGGCGCGCATGCGGAGTTGCGTAGCACAGGCCGAATCGTCTTGCCCGAGCGAGGCGATGTCCAATACTCCCCCGCGATGAAACCGGTTGTGGGTCTGACGGGTGGGATCGCGTGCGGCAAGACCACCGTAGCCGAGATGTTCGCTGATCTCGGCATTCCTGTGATCGATGCTGACGATTTGGCGCGTGAGGTCGTGGAACCCGGCACGCCCGGCCTCCAAGGGATTGTCGACGAGTTTGGCAAGGGCGTGCTCGACAAAACCGGCCGGCTCGATCGCAAGAAGGTCGGCGACATGGTGTTTGGTGACGAGGAAGCGCGCGCGACGCTCAACGCGATCATGCACCCGTTGATTGGGGCCGCCGGGGCCGAGCACTTCACGGCGCATCAAGACGACCCGGCCCCGTACATGCTGTACGAGGCAGCGCTGCTCGTGGAGACCGGCGCCTACAAGGCGTTTTCCGCTCTGATCGTCGTGAGCGCAGAGGAATCCGTGCAGCGACTCCGCTTGGTCGCCCGAGACGGGTTTACGGTAACGGAAGCCAACGCACGGATCGCTTCACAATTGCCTCTCGAGAGCAAAACGTCCGTTGCCGATCACGTCGTGGTCAACAACGGCGACCTGAATCGAACGCGACGGCAGGTCGCCGAGGTCCACCGCAAACTCGTGGCGCGGTTCGCATCGAAGGAGTCGAAGTAGTGGGTACGCTAGCACGATCAGTCTTGGTAACGGGCTTCCCCGGACGGCAACCGGCCGTGCACCTGGTTAGAGAGCTCGCGGTCCACGACGAGCGCTCGGTGTGCTGCCTCGTGACCGAGGGCCGGAAGGAGCGAGCGCTGGAGTTACTAGAAGCTCTTCCTGCATCGTTGAGAGAGCGCGTGTCGCTTTGGGTTGGGGACCCGCGCTCGATGGACCTCGGCCTGAGCGGCGAAGAGTTCGCGGCACTCACGGAGCGTGTCGAGGTCGTTCACCATTGCGCGTCGGTCACGGATCCGGCGGGCACAGCAGAAGAAGCCGACGGCAACGTACGCGCCGCCGCGGAGATCTTGGAGTTCGCGGAGGCCGCACCTCGATTGAGGCGCCTGGTCTGCTGGTCGAGCGCCACCGTGTCGGGTAACCGCGAGGGCTTCGTCAAGGAAACCGAGCTCGACGACAAGATGGGCTTTCGCAACCCCATCGAAGAGTCCCTCTATCGCGTAGAGCGCATGCTTGGCGAATCAGCCGACGAGCTGCCGATCGTCGTCCTACGGCCTGCGCTCATGGTCGGCGACTCGGTGACTGGCGAGGTCGAGGACCTGGACGGGCTGTATCTGCTGATCCGCTTCCTCATGAGCGCCCCGGACGACTACCGAATCCCGACACCCAGCCGAACCGGCGTCCGAATCAGTGCGGTGCCGGTCGACTACGCGGTCCGCGCCGCGTGCCATATCGCGGCCAATGAACAATCGATTGGCCGCACCTTCCACATCGTCGACCCAAAACCGGTCACCGTGCAATATGCCCTCCAGCTCTTCGCCGAGGCCACCGGCCGCCCCGCCCCAAGAGAACACGACCCCCTCAACCTCGCCACAGCACTGATGCGAGCTCCAGGATTGCAGCGCTTCCGAAACACGACCCGCGCCTTCCTCGATCAGCTGAAGACCGACGTGATCTACGACGACCGCAACACCCGAGAGCTCTTGGCCGGCGCGGGCATCTCATGCCCGGCACTCGAGAGCTACGTCGAAACGATGGTGGCAAGAGCGCAGCAGGACTAACTCCCCGCCACTGGCACCGGCACTGACACCGGCGCGGGCACTGGCACTGGCACTGGCACTGGCACTGGCACTGGCAGAGTTAACCCTTTGAAAAAGGAATCTGACCCCTTTTCGTTAATGGCTACGTATGGAGGGGTGCGGCGGGGCGCGATGCGGGGACCCAGCGGCGTAGCGAGTGACAATCGGCAAGACAGCAACCGCCGCCGATTGGGCGCGAGCTCCGAGGGGAGGCTTGCGTGGCCTCAGGCCCGAAGCCCCTCCGGCCACCTTTGCAAGCCGACCCGTCCGCAGGGTTCCCGTGTCGCGTCCCGCCGTACCCCGAGGACTTACGCTAGCTACCAGCAAGCGTCATCGAGGAAACTCTAAAGGTCGGCGAAGCAATCGCAGTGCGCTGATCGAGGTCGTCGGCGACGGCATCGATGCGCTGCAGCAACTGGTCGAGGTTCAGCGAAATCGTAACCTCCGACACCGGGTGAGAGAGCTCACCATCCTGGATCAGAAAGCCTGAGGCGCCTCGACTGAAGTCGCCGGTGACGGCGTTGAAGCCGAAACCCATCATGCCGGTGACGTAGAGGCCGTGTTTGGTGTCGGCAATGAGCTCGTCGCGCGACTGGGAGCTCGCTTTTAAGATCAGGTTGCTGCTGGAAGGCGAGACTCCCCCTGAAGGCGAGCGCGAGGCGCTGGCTGTGCTTTTCAAGTCGAGCTTTCGCGCGCTGTACGTATCCATCAAGTACGTCTTGAGCATTCCGCTCTCGACGACGACGTTTCGTCGCGAGAGCAGGCCCTCACCGTCGAAGGCGCGAGAGCCCGGCGCTCTCGGGAGCAGCGGGTCGTCGACGATATTGACGAGGTCGCTTGCAACTCGGGTGCCGACTCGGTCGACCAGGTAGGAGCTCTTCCGCCAAATTGCTCCACCAAGCACGCATCCAGCAAAGAGGCCGAGGATCGAACGCGCTGCATCTTTGTCGAAGATGACCGGCAGCTCCTGGGTTGGAAGCTTCCGCGCGCCGAGCTGGGCGATTGTACGCCGAGCTGCCTCCTCGCCAACCCCCTGGCTGTCCTCGAGATCCGCGTAGTGCCGCGAGGCCGACCAGTGGTAGCCGCTTCGCTTCTTGCCGTCTTCGTCGTCGGCGACTGGATTGACGACGATCGAAGCGTAGGTGCCGTAGTCGCTGCCCGCGAACCCGCCACTCGTAACTAGCGCGCTCACGCCCCTGGCACGGGTGAACGAGGCTCCTTCGCTGTTGGTGATGCGCGGATCGGAATCAAACGCAGCACGCTCTCCGCGCAACGCCCTGGCGAGCGCTTCGTCGGCAGAAATCTGGCTGATAGCTTCGTCGAACGTCTCCAAATCTGCCCACTGCGAGCTCGACGACAGCTCCGATGGATCGGGCGGGCCCGCAAACTCGTCCGACTCACTGAGCCGCGCGAGCTCGAGCGCATCTTCGATCAGCGTCCGTTGACCCGCATCGCTCAAGTCGCTCGTATAGGTCGACGCGACGCGCTGACCGATCATCACCCTCAAACCGAGGGCGCGCGAGCCGGCTTCCTCGACCAGTTCCGGCTCACCCATGCGCACCTTCACGGACAGATGAGACCCGCTGTGCGCGCCGGCCTCCGCCACATCGGCGCCGCCCTCGATCGCGCGGTCCACCACCGAACGCCCAAGGTCGATGAGCGCTCTGGCCTCTTCCTCCGCCTTGCTCATCCGCCTGCCACCTGCGTCCCGCCAACGGTCATCGAGGCGATCTTGATCGTCGGACAACCGACACCGACCGGCACGGATTGCCCCTCCTTGCCACAGGTCCAGATCCCATCCGAGACCTCGAAGTCGTGACCCAGATTGACCACGTTGCGCATTGCCTCCGGCCCATTGCCAATGAGGTTCACGCCCTTGAGCGGCGCAGTGACTTTTCCGTTTTCGATCAGATAGCCCTCGGTCAGGGAGAACACGAAGTCGCCATTGGAGATGTCGACCTGCCCGCCACCGAATTTCTTGGCGTACACCCCGCGGCTGACACTGCGAATGACGTCCTCGGGTGCATCCTGCCCGCCGAGGAGCATCGTGTTGGTCATGCGCGGCATCGGGTGGGAGCGGAAGCTCTGCCTGCGTCCGTGCCCGTCCGAGCTAATTCCGAAAAAGTCCGCGCTGTGGCGATCTTGCATGTAGCCCTTCAGGACACCGTCCTCGATGAGAACGGACCGAGTTGGAAGTTGCCCCTCGTCATCCACGTTGATGGAGCCACGTGACCCTTGCAGCGACGCGTCGTCGACGACGGTGCACAACGCACTGGCGACCTCCTGGCCCACGCGGCCCGAGTAGTTGCTCGTCTTCTTGCGATTGAAATCCGCCTCTAGGCCGTGCCCGACGGCCTCGTGAAGCAAGATCCCGCTGTCGCCAGGCGCCAGGACCACATCCATTTCGCCTGCCGGCGCCTCACGCGCGTCCAGCATCACCAGCGCTTGCTGCACGGCCTGTTCGGCATGCCATTCTGGGGTCTGATCGTCGAAGTACTCGAGCCCCATTCGGCCGCCGCCTCCCGAGGAACCCGATTGGCGGTTCCCTCCGTCCTCGGCGATCACACGAATGCCGAACCGGATCAGCGGCTGACGGTCGTGCGCCATGTGCCCCAGGCTATTGGCGATGAGCACCTCGCGAACACTCTCGGCGAAGGAGGCATCGACCCGGACCACGCGCGCGTCGGAAGCTCGCGCAGCACGATCAGCACGTTCGAGAATCGTCTTCTTTGCCTCGCCTTCCACGTCCAGGGATTCGACCGAGACCGGATATCGGCTGGGCATGTCACGCATCGACACGTCGACTGGCGCAATCGGCCGGCCGCCGGCTGCGATCTGAGCCGCGGTCTCCGCCGCCTGCTTCATTGCGTCGAATGAGAAATCTTCGCAATAGGCATAGCCGGTCGCATCGCCCTTCATGACCCGGACGCCCAGCCCCATCGACACGGCCCTCGTGGCGGATTTCAGGATCTGCTCGTCGTAGACGTAGCCTCCGCTGACGGAGTACTCGAAAAACAAATCCGCGTAGTCGCCGCCCTTTTGGAGGGCGATCCTCAAGAGGCGATTGGCGATGTCCGCATCGATGGTATGCGACCCGTGCTCGGCGAACGGGGCATGGTAACGGCCTGTCATGAGTTAGCGCGCACTCTAGAGCCCGGGTCCAGCGATGGCCACTTCTATCGACTTAGGAACCCGATTACGGCGTCGATGACGCGCTTCTGACGCGCTCGCCCGAGCCCCGCGAAGATCGGCAGAGCCAGGACTTCGCGGCTAGCCTGCTCTGACACTGGAAGCGATCCCTCTCCGTAGCCGAGATGCGCGAAGCATTCCTGCCGATGAAGCGGCACTGGGTAGTAGATCGCCGTCGCGATCTTTTCGGCTTGGAGATGGGCTTGCAATTCGTCCCGGCGGGAGGTGCGGAGGACATACTGATTGTAGATATGGCCCTCGAAGCGGCGCGGCGGAGGCCGCAGCAAGCTCTCGTCCAAGCCGGAAGCGGAAAACGCGGCATCGTAGCGTGCTGCGTTCTCTCGCCGGCGTGAGGTCCATCCCTCGAGCTCGGGGAGCTTCACGCGCAGGAGAGCGGCTTGCAGAGCGTCGATGCGAAAGTTCCCGCCGATCACCGAATGGTAGTACTTGGGATTGCTCCCGTGCGCCCGCATCATGCGGGCCTTGTCCGCAAGTACAGAGTCCTGCGTCGTCACGAGCCCGCCATCCCCGAAGCCGCCCAGGTTCTTCGATGGGAAGAACGAAAAACAACCGAATGCACCGAGGCTACCGACGGGACCCGTCGGGCTCTTCGTGCCAATCGCCTGCGCTGCGTCTTCGATGATCGGAAGGCCGTGCTTCGTCGCGACTCCCGACAACGCGGCCATGTCGCAGGCCTGTCCAAACAGGTGAACGGGAAGAATCGCACGTGTGCGCTGCGTCACCGCTGCCCCGACCTGCTCCACATCGATGTTGAACGTGTCGGGCCGAATGTCGACGAAGACCGGGGTCGCGCCTACGCGGGCAATGCATCCGGCCGTCGCGAAGAACGTGAATGGTGTGGTGATCACCTCGTCGCCTCGACCGATGCCCAGCGCCATCAGCGCGACCATCAACGCATCCGTCCCGCTCGACACGCCAACCGCGTGGTCCGCACCGATGTAGTCGGCGACCTCGCGCTCAAACGCTGCAACCTCAGGGCCGAGGATGTAGTGTCCGGACCGAATGACGTCGGCGGCCTTCTCGGTCAGCCGATCGATCAGCGGCCCGTTCTGGGCCGCGACGTCGAGCATCGGGATCGCATCTTCACTCACCGCTCGTCACCCTACGGCATCCCTGCGCGGTCACGTCGTACTCGTCGCCACATCGGGCGCACAAGCCGTCGTCCGGTAGCACCTCGCCGCAACGGCACGCCCAGGCCAAGCGTCGGGCCGGATTGCCCACCATGACCGCATGGGCCGGGACGTCTTTGGTCACCACGCTGCCCGCGCCGATGAGCGCGTACTCCCCAAGGGAGTGTCCACACACGATGGTCGCGTTCGCGCCAACGGTCACGCCTCGCCCCACGGGCGTAGGGGCGAATTCTTCTTTGCGTTCGACGTGCGCACGGGGCGTCAACACGTTGGTGAATACGCAACTCGGTCCAAGAAAAACGTCGTCCGCGATCGTGACGCCTGCATATACCGACACGTTGTTTTGGATCTTCACGCCGTCGCCGATCTCCACTCCCGGACCAATGAAGACGTTCTGTCCGAGGACGCAGCTCGCGCCGATCGTTGATCCGCTCGATACGTGAGTGAAGTGCCAGATGCGCGTTCCAGCGCCGACCCGCGCGCCATCATCGACCACAGCCGTTTCGTGAATGACCGGCGCGCCCATCACCGCTCCCCGGCGAGCTCGATGCGCGCGCCTCCCTGCGCCAGCGATGCAGAGCCGCCTTCGAGCGTCCTAACGACATGAAGGCCGGACTCCCCGTCGGCGACCGGCGCTTTCCGAGTGCGAATGGCCTCGAGAAACGCCAGGCACTCGCGGCGCAAGGGCTCGGCCATCTTGAGCGCCGGGATGAGAATGTCGCCGGTGCGAATTCGAACGCCCTCTTCGTAGCTGAGGGTCGCCGGCGGTTCGACGCCTTTGTCGAACACGGCAAGCTTCTGGTCGGGAGACGTGTCGTCGAAGACAGCCATCTTCCGGTCACCGACCACGGTCAGCTTTCGCTTCTTGTGCGGATCGAGCCAGCTCACGTGGACGTGCGCCATGCGGCCGCCGGGATAGTGGAGCGTTGCAAACACCACGTCTTCAATGCCGCGTTCGGACTGCAGATAGGACGAACCGGTCGCACTGACCGCCTCAGGACATGCCCCCAATAGATAGTTGGCGACCGAGATGTCGTGCGGAGCGAGGGACCACCAGGCGTTTTCCTCGCGGCGAACCACACCGAGGTTGAGGCGTTGCGCGTAGACGTACAGCACGTTCCCGAGCTCGCCGTCATCGATGAGGCCCTTGAGACGCTCGACGGCCGGATGATAGAGGAGCAAGTGACCCACCATGAGGATGCGTCGATCTCGCGCGGCAAGGGCGCAAAGAGCTGCCGCCTGGTCGCCCGAGAGGCACAAAGGCTTCTCCACGAAGACGTCTCGACCCGCGCGAAGAGCGGCTTCGGCCACCTCGAAATGGGAGGGGGCGTGGGTGGCTACTACGACCGCCGAAACCGAGGGATCGTCGAGAACGACTTGCAGGTCCGTGACTGCCGAAACACCCGGATAGAGCGCCGCCATCTCGCTTCGGATGCCATCGTGGTGATCACACACGTAGCGGAGATCGGCCTCTGGGATAGCCGAGTAGTTCCGAACATGGTTCTTGCCCCAACCGCCCGCCCCGACGACGGCAATCCCCACTGGCTCAGATCGACTCAAGCGGCCCCCGCCTCATCCGGGTAGTTTAGCAGGCCGGGTGCCCTTCCTCGAAACTTGTGCCTGGATCGTTCGGTCAGCGCAGCATGGCGCGGCATTCGGACACGTATTGGCCTTTACCGAGCTTCACGCAGTTTTGGTAGGCCTGGCGCGCGCCTTGCCGATCGCCGCGCATCTGCCGCGCCGCGCCGAGGGTGACCCAGGCCAGGGCGTTCGTGGGATCCACCGCCGTCGCGCGTTCAGCGAGCTCAGCCGCCTCACGCGTGTGGTTTCGCGCCAGCATCAGGCGAGCGAACTCGGCCAACGCGCGGCTCCCCTCCGGGTTGAGCTCGATCGCGCGCCGGTAGGCAGCCGAAGCGCGCGCGCCTCGTCTGAGTCGTCGCGCCAGAGCGAGCTGCGCCTCATAGGTATCCACGGCACCCGTCTCGGGGAAGATCGCGTCGGGATTCGGAGCGGGGGCAGGCTCGGTGTCCGGGGCCGGGGCCGGGTCGGTGACCCTGGGCGGGGCGGGGGTGGTGTCCGGCGGAGCCGGGGCCGGGGCCGGTTCCGTGACGGGGGCCGGGGCCGGGTCGGTGTCAGTGTCAGTGCCAGTGTCAGTGCCAGCGGCGGTGTCAGCGGCAGTGTCAGCGGCGGTGTCAGCGCCACCCGGCGAGAACAGATACGCGAGAGCCGCTACGGCAGCGCCGATCGCCAGGACCAGCAGCGCCCAGGGCAACATCGTTGGCTTCGCTGGACGCCTTGGAGCGATGGAGCTCGGTCGTAACGCGCGCGGCGCGCGAATGCTCGCCTCGGCCGCTTCCCGTTCGAACACCTGTTCGTACGTGAGCGGAGGTGGGTCCACCTCGGAAGGCTCTTGGTAGTCGACAATGGGTTCGCGCTCTTGTTCCTCGCCGCGCTCCACGGCCGCGTCGATCGGGCGGTCGCTCGGAGGCGTCGAGCGTATGAATGGGCCCGGCGGCGGATCCGAGTCGATCGCGACGATCGCTTCCTCGACCTCCGGATCGTCGCAGAGCTCGTCCAAGGTGCTGTCCCATTGCCCAACCTCAACCGTCTCGCGACCGGAGATGTCTCCACCCTCGTCGACCGCGGGAACGGGAACCCGCCCTGCCCAATTCAGGATCGTTCCGCCCGCATACATCGAACTCTCGGGCCGCACTGCCTGGAAACCTGCAGGCGTCTGCTGACGCGTACGGGCCGGCGGCGGCGCAGGCTGCCATCCCGAGTCGCCCTCAGGCGGCGAGTCGGACGGCGGCGTAAGAGCGGCCGGCGCTCCGGATGGCTTCGTCACCGCATGCTCCAGAGCCAGGTCGTCCGCGGTCGCCGGGGACGGAAGCGACACAGGCGTCGACTTCATATCCGAGGGGGGCACCGACGCCGGCACCCAGCCTGTCTCCAGCACCGACGCTGGCACTGACGCTGTCGCTGGCACCGACCCGGACACCGCCGCCATCTCTGGCGCCGTCACCGAGGTCGACGAGTGCGCCACATCCGGGAGCCTCGGCGCCGCGGGCACGGCAACGCCCTCAAGCGGCAAGCCGGCCGGCCCTGGAATTGTGTTGATGCCCTCTTTCGGAGGCGGGGCCGAGGATCGAACGGAGACCTCGGTGAGGATCGGAATGCTGTCCTGGACCCGACCGACCTCACGAACCATTCCCTCGAAGTACAGGTCCACGACTTTGCGCAGGGCTTCGACGTGGTCTCCCCCATGCGCGCGCAGCAGCTCCCCCACACTCTTCTTCCCGTCGATTAGACGAACCATCTCGTTCTGGTCGTCGGGCATGTCGCGAAGCCGCTCGCGAAGCATCTCCGCGTCGACCTCGAGCACGGCATCGAACGACGGGAGGAGCTCGGACAACCGGCTCCACTCGTCGAGCCTTCGCATGCCTTCCATCAAGAGCGCCTGCGTGGTCCGGTGGACGGTGCGCTCGCTCAGGCTCACACGCCTGAACTCGAGGTCAAACGTGCCGTCGCGCCAAAGCAGGTGCCGATAGACTGCATCCTCGCCGATCAATTCCTCGACCGTAGCGTTGATCACCGCGCCAGAATCAAAGGATATCATCCCCGCTTGCCCATCGGTCGAGACGAGGGTGAGCACACCGGATTTCCGGCTCACGTCGATTGTCTGCAACAGGTCGACGACGCTCATCTCAGAAAGCGAGCCGCTGAACCGCGTGCGCGCGTCGCTACTCTTGTGCGCAAGCCCGGCGCGCGCCTGCCGCGCGAGCTCGATGCCAACACGGGCGACCACCTCACGAATGTAGATCGGCTTGGTGAGGTAGTCCTCGACGCCGAGCTCCAGCCCACGGATCTTGCTTTCGATCGACTCATCGCTCGACAGGAACATGAACGGGATATGCGACCATTCCGAATTCTGCCGCAGCTGTTCGACGAACTCGAAGCCATTCAAGTCGCTGAACGTCGTGTCGGAGAGAATCAGGTCCGGCTTGTTGGCATGCAGGATCTCGAACGCCTTCCCCACACTGGGACAGCCGGCCACGTTGTAGCCGGCGTTCCGGAGGCTCACCTCGAGCACGCGGAGGCTCCGGGGATCGGCATCGACGACGAGAAGGTTTTGCTTGGTCACTGCGGCCTTTTGTCAGCGGGATTGTGCGAATGGGCACACTGCCATGTCAAGCATGCCTTCCGGCCGCCGACGTGATAACTTGGCAATCGTGGGATGAAAAAGATTGGGGGCATCCAAAGCGTGATCATCGGCGCAGTACTCGTACTGGTTGCCTGTGAAAAACCGCACGCCGATATGGCGTTTCATGAGCTGGACCCGGACTTCGGGGGCCTCCAGGGAGGCAAGACGGTGAAGGTCGTTGGCCGGGGTCTGCGGTTGGACATCGGCTATGCCGTCTACTTTGGTCAGCTTCGGTCTCCCCAGGTATCGATTCAAAGCGAAAAGGCTCTGCTCGCCGTGACACCGCGACACGCGATCCCGGGGGCGGTCGACGTGACCATCCGCGCGGACAACGGCTCGGTGTTCGTGATCAAGCAAGGCTTCGAGTACATCAATCAAGGGGGCAGCCTCTTGGACGAGTCCGAAGCACCCTAGCCCTCACGGGCCGGCATCGGCTCCTCCGTCTGCACCCGCGTCTGGTGAGGGCAAGCACACGCCCGACAGGCAGGCCAAGCCCGCAGCGCACTGGCCAGTCCGGGTGCACGGCTCATCGAGCTGTTTTGGCTGCGCGTCGCGGCCACAGCTCAAAGCGACGAGACAGAACGAAAGCCACAGGAGTCGGCGAAGCATCGCGGCGACGATAGCGCAGCCCGCGATCCGTGACCACGCCCCTTGCCGCAAACGCTG
>Ga0209165_10000594_pt1 | contig 12396 bp, 20 predicted proteins | sample tdAd001_FD_187122 | JGI IMG/M metagenome (GOLD analysis project Ga0209165, IMG submission 187122) | Marine sediment microbial communities from the Atlantic coast under amendment with organic carbon and nitrate - tdAd00.1 (SPAdes)... | ecosystem: Environmental > Aquatic > Marine > Coastal >... | reverse complement strand
AATAAATCTACTTATCTAATCTGAACTTGATTAATCTATTCTGTCTCTTAGTTGATGACAATCACACAAGCAACCCTTTTGACAATTCATTCGTTTACAATCTGAACATACTTTCTTTTTCCAATATGGTGCTGTATTCATATTAATGCCTCTGGGTTAACTTGAAAGTACCTCTTTTTATTTGAATTAAGATTTTCAACAAATAGATTGTCCAAATACCCATTAAAATGAAATACACAATACTCAAATCTGGTTCTTCTGGAATTGTCTCTTTTTCAATTTCTTCAGGTTGATCAAATGGTGTCACATATGCAATACCAAGCAAAATTGGAATTCCCAACAGTACTATTATTGGTACTACCATATGTTCTCTAATTGTATGGGCTGTAATTAGCGTATATTTTTGCTACAGAATGAAAATACATATCTCTCATATCCTCTTCTACACAAACAGCCAACAAATTAACAATATCTGTAGACGTGATTATCCCAACTACCTTCCCATCATCAATAACTGGCAATTTTCTTATCCCTCTGTCGTGCATTAAATCTGCTGCAATCCTAACTGTTTCATCTGAGTTTATTGAAAATAGCGGTGATGACATTATTTGTTTTATCGGAGTAGTAATCTGATATGCATGAGCTGCAATCTTTATAGCAAAGTCTCTATCTGTAACAATTCCTACTGGTGTATTATCTTCCATAATGATGACTGCTCCAACTTTTGCATCTTCCATCATTTTTGCAGTTTCATTTACTGTTAATGTTGCATCTACAGAAATTACTGATTTAGTCATTATATCTCCAATAGTCATCGTTTTTGCATCTGCCATTTTACAATCTTATTATTTCTGATTCCATATTTTATGGTCTTCTAGAATATCAAAGATGAAAATCATCTTAGATAATCTCAATCGGGTTTAAATTAAAAAATTGACTTATTTTGTCATGACAATCAAAATAAAAAAAATTCTTGTTCCTCTAGATGGATCTTCTAATTCTTTTAGAGGTCTTGATGTTGCAATTCACATGGCAAGGGAATCGCATGCAACTATAACTGGTTTGTATGTGGCAGCAATTACTAGACCTAGGGCTAATGATAAAATCACTCCTTTAGAGAAAATTTTGCTGGGACATGCCCAAAAAATCATGAAAAAATCCAAGTTAAAGGCCGCACAAAAAGGAATTTTATTCTTTGATAGAGTGTCATATGGTGATGATGGAAAAAGAATTGTTGAAGTTGCTGAAAAACAAAATTTTGATCTTATTGTAATTGGTTCAAGAGGAATGGGGTCTGCAAAAGAATTTTTCTTGGGAAGTACATCAAACTATGTACTTCATAAATCCAAAAAACCTGTACTTATTGTGAAATAGTATGGTGGAATTAGAAAAAAAATCTTTAGACCATTTGGAGCAATTACTTAAAAAAACACAAGAATCATTTGATGGATTGTCTGCAAGATGGAGCGAATTACAACCTAGAAGCGAATTTGATGTAAAAATATCTGAGGATTTTCATCTTGGGTTTGTTTTTGGAAAATTAGAAGATGATTTTGTTGGATGGTTTTATTCAGAATATGGCAGATCTATGACCGATTATGAATATCGAGAGTTTTGGAAAAAATGCCGTGATCTGGTAAGATCTCTTCATAAAAAATATGACATGTTTTATTTTCAAGAGTAATTTGCTAAGATTTAATTAAAATAGATTTTCGGTAGATGTCTAACTTCTTGTTCTCTTTTTTACAGCGGCAACTTTCTTTGACGATCTAGTTTCTTTCGTCTTTGCAGTTGCTTTGCTAACTTTTCCTTCCGTTTTCATACTTTTTCCACTTCTTCTAGCTGCACGAGAAGCTTTAGCTCTTACTTTTTGTTCTTCCTTTTGTTTTTCTATTTCTTTATCAGTTAGCTTTTTTCTTACCACGTACAATGGAATTATTTTATCCTAAATAAATTAGATCGTTAATTCCATGTCTGATTACTCTTTATCCGATTATTTTTGTATGATGTTGGTATTTTGTAAAACTTATTCTAAATTTTTGAAGTATCTTTGTTTACATTTTTTTATAAAATCAATTATCCTATTGAATTTGCTCTGAATTCTACAGACAATTGATTTGATTTTTGTGTGATCATTGCTTCATCTAACATACTTTTAGGCTAACTTTGATTAATTTGATTTTTTTTACAATTCTTCTGATGATTTAAATTGGATTGATAGAAATTTTTACCAACACTCATGTCTTCTAGTTCCCCAAGAAAAATTGGAGAAAATCAATATCAAATTGATGCTGATTCTAATCTTGGAATGAAAGTTCCTGTCAGGATTTATGCTGATGAGCCTTTACTTCAGAAAATGCTGTCTGATAGAACAATCATGCAGGCGCGAAATGTCGCCTCAATTCCTGGTATAGTTAGTCATAGTGTTGTTTTACCTGACGGGCATGAGGGATATGGTTTTCCTGTAGGTGGAGTTGCAGCTATGGATGCTGAAGAAGGAATGATTAGCCCTGGTGGTGTTGGATATGATATCAATTGCGGAGTAAGATTACTTCGTTCAAATTTAACTGAACAAACAGTTCGTTCAAAACTAAAAGAGCTTGTTACTGATCTTTTTAGTTCTATTCCTTCTGGAGTTGGTTCTAAAGGTGCAGTCAAACTTACTCATTCAGAACTTGATGAAGTTTTGGTAAATGGAGTTAATTGGGCAATTGATCACGGTTATGGTTCTTCTGATGATTCTAGTGTTTGTGAAGAAAATGGTCAAATTCAAAATGCTGATCCAAATGCAGTTTCTGACAAGGCTAGAAAGAGGGGTGCTCCTCAACTTGGAAGTTTAGGTTCTGGAAATCATTTTCTAGAAGTACAAAAAGTTGCAGAAATTCATGATGAGGAAGCAGCAAACAGAATGGGTATCAAGGAAGGAACTATTACAATTTTGATCCATTGTGGTTCAAGAGGTTTTGGTCATCAAGTATGTAGTGATTATCTCAGAGTTGCAGAGCAGGCAATGGAAAAATATGATATCAATTTACCTGACAGAGAACTTGCATGTGTTCCAAACAATTCAGAAGAAGGTGAGTCTTATAGAAAAGCAATGTTTGCAGCATTAAATTTTGCATGGAGTAATAGACAAATGATTACTCATTGGACTAGGAATTCTTTTCAACGTGTGTTTAATCAATCAGAATCTGATCTTGACATGAAATTGGTTTATGATGTCGCTCACAATATTGCAAAAGTGGAAAAACACAAAATTGATGGAAAGGAACGTAACTTGGTTGTTCACAGAAAAGGCGCAACAAGAGCGTTTCCTGCAAATCGTAATGAAGTACCATCAAAATATAGGGATTTAGGGCAGCCTGTTTTAGTTCCAGGTTCTATGGGGACTGCCAGTTGGATTTTACTTGGACAACCAAATTCCATGGATTTGAGCTTTGGCTCTACTGCACATGGTGCAGGAAGAACCATGTCAAGATCAAAGGCTAGGAGGAATTATACCGAGGAGAACGTAAGAAAATCTCTAAATGACAATGGCATATTTATCAAAGCATTAACACGAGATGGTGTTGTGGAGGAAGCTCCTCAAGCATACAAAGACGTTGATGCTGTGGTAAACGTATCTCATAATTTGGGAATTGCCACAAAAGTTGCAAAATTGGTGCCTATTGGTGTGATTAAAGGTTGAGCGAAGAAGATTCAGAACTTGAAAGGTTAAAGGCAAAACGACTTGCTGAAATGCAGAAAAATATATCTATAAAACGAGATGTCAAATCAATTCCTGAACCTACAAATGAATCAATTCCTGAAACTCCGCGAGACTTGTTGATCAAAATACTTGGCTTTAGGGGAATGGAAGTTTTAGAAAATGCTGAATCACAGTTTCCAAACGAAACTAAAATGATCGTAGAAAAATTATCTGAATTAATCAAGTCTGGTGAAATTAATGCAAGCGAGGAAAATATTGATGGCGGAAAATTATTGGCATTATTTAGATCAGTTGGATTGAATATTAGAATGGCAACAAAAATCAATGTTGAACAAGATGGAAAATTTGTATCTTTAAGCGACAAATTTAGTAATCGATTATCTGACAATGGTGATGAAGAGTGAATGTTGTTTTAGAAGTTGGAACAAAAAATTATGTGGATGATTTACTATCCATCAAAAAAGCACTTTCACATATGGAGAGTCTGGTAGGTAGTTACAATGGCTATATCCTTAGTGAACCTTCATCTAAGTTTGGATGGACATTTTTCAAATTATCTTTTAAACCTAATTTACAAAATGGCATAGAAGAAAAATTTTCTGACATGATAGCAAAATATGAGCGGAATGATCAACCACAAAAATTTGCAAAATTTATGACAGATTATTTTATTTCTAGAGGCTGTGATGTTAAAATAAAAATATCTGACTAGACTCTTCTTCCTCGTTTTCCACCTTTCTTTCTGGTGGTATCGTGAGGAATGGGTGTTACATCATCAATTCGACCAATCTTGAATCCGCCTCTTGCTAATGCTCTGATTGCTGCTTGTGCACCTGGACCTGGTACTCTAGAACCCATTCCACCAACAGCACGTACTCTGATGTGAAATCCTGTGAATAATTTAGTTCTTGCAGCATCAACTACAGCATTTGCGGCTTTCATTGCAGCAAATGGTGATGATTCGTATCTATCGGCATTAACATGCACGCCACCAGAACTGATGGCTACGGTTTCTGCACCTGTAAGGTCAGTCATGTGAATAATTGTGTTATTGTAACTACTGTAAATGTGAGCAATTCCCCATTTTTCAGGGCCTTGTTTTTTTGTCTCTGGTTGAGATTTTACTTCCTCAACAGCTTCGGATTTTACTTCCTCAACAGGGGTTTCAGTCTTCTCTACTGACACTTCTACAACTTCTGTCTCAACTTCTGACAATGAATATTCAGCGCTTAAAGGGTTTAAAATACATTGATTTTCTTTCTTTGCCATAATTTGGCCACTTGGCTAGAAATTAATGATTATTCATATACTATCTTAATCAGATTGCATTAAATGACATCCATTCTTTTACTGGCCATAGGAGTAGGAGTTGCAACAGCTTTGTTAGCTTCAGTGATATTTCAATTTCTAATACCGATCAATGATTCGGTTTTATCTCCTTTAGAAAAAAATTGTCAACAAATTGCCGATGAAGGATACAAAATTCATACAATGTATCCTAATTCAAATCCCGATGAACTTCTTGATAGTGATTTCAAACGCTTGGTATATCTAGATGAATTATGGATAAAAGACTGTGTTTCTGTTTTACCAGCTGATTCAATCTTTAGTATAGTAAATAACGTTGAAAGAAATTTTTTACATGGTGAATAGTTATCTAAAATGCTTCCATCCTAAATCTTTCAAACGAACAACACTGTCTTGTTTTTCCACAAAAACTCCTTTGCCTGAAGTAACATATCCAATTTCTATAATTGGAGTTTTACACATCTTTGCGTTTTTTTTAATTATGTTTCTGTGTTTAGGGGATGTTGTGAATATGAATTCATATTCTTCCCCACCGTGAAAAATTAAATTGTTCAAATTTAATTTTTGAGATTTTGCAAAATCTTCTAAATCTTTCATAGATGGTATGTTGTTAATGATAAATTTATTTTTACTTTGTTTTGACATTTCATTTAACGTGGTCGATAATCCATCACTGGAATCCATTGATGACGAAAAATATTTTTTATTTTTTAAGCCAAAATCTAGTTTAGGTTTTGGGTTAATCACTGATTTTATGGATTTTTTGGTAAAACTTTCTTTTCCTTTTTTCTTCCCGAGAAGCATATTCAATCCTGCAGCTGTATATCCAAATGGACCTGTTACAAATACTATATCTCCGTTTTTAGATCCTTTTCTAGTAACTATTTTGTTTGTTGTTCCAAAAATACATACATTAAATACAATTTCTTTGCCTTCATTGGTATCCCCACCAAGAATTGAAATATCATAATCATTACACGCTTTTCTAAAACCTGACGCAATCTCATTAATTTTTGAGCGTGAAATTGTTTTTGGTAGATTTATGGAGATTATTCCATATTTGGGTTTGACACCTTTTGCAGCAAAATCACTTACACATGCTACAATGCTTTTTCTTGCAGCATCAGATAATTTCATTTTAGGTGGAATATCTGTACTTTCTACCAACGTGTCTGTTTTTGCTACAATTTTGATTTTACCTAAATTAAAAATTTCCACATCTTCAGAAACAAATTTTTTTTTACCTAGCCTATTTTGAAAAATTTTAATTATTGAAGATTCATCTAACTTTGTCATAGCTTTGGTTCACTAATTCTAGTGTATCTTTGACAATTTTCTTGCATTTTTCTTCATTATTTGATTCTGCTGAAACTCTAATGATATCTTCTGTGTTTGACTTTCTGATTAACACCCAGCTGTCATCATCAATGATTCCTTTAATTCCATCTAGTGTAATTGTTTCAGAATAGTCTTTTGAAAATTTAGATTTTACTTCCTCAATAACTTTATCGTGGAAATCTGCATCAATTGGAGTTTTATCTCTTATCTGACTATAGCTTTCCATATAATTTAAAATCTCATCAAATTTTGAAGTTCCTAACATGGATGCAATTAGACCACTTGTAAGAATCCCTTCTCTGCAATAGTTAAACTCTGGTAAAATGAAACCACCGCTACTTCCCTCTCCACCTGCTTGTGCATTATTCTTTAACATGAGATCAATCACATTTGCTTCTCCTACTTTGGATCTTTGGACTGTTCCTCCTTTTTCTTTGATGAATTTTTCAACTGAAACACTTGTATCTATACTTAGAACAAATTCTTTGTATCCTAATTCTAAAGATTTTGCTACACCTAACCCAAGTGTAACATCAGGTGTTTGTTTTTTCCCGTTTCTAACTACAACCAATCGATCTCCATCTAAATCAAATGCAAATCCTATGTCTTTTTTATTAGACGCTACAACCAATTCTGATAAATTATCCGATGTGGGATCAGGCCCCCTGGTGCATCCTTCCAATTTTTCATTTATTGTTGTAACATTACATCCTATTTTTTCTAATAATTCTGGAGCAAAGCCACTGGCTGCACCTCCTCCAATGTCTACTATGATTTCTGGCTGATTTTGCACATCGCCTATAATTTTTTGTGCATCTTCAATATATGATGATGATATTTTGCTTTCAATACCAATATTTGATTTTAAAACTTCTTGATGCTCTATAATTTGAGGAAGTTCTTGCTCATTAATTCCTCTTCCTTCTATGATGAATTTCATTCCATTCCATTCTATTGGATTGTGTGACGAAGAGATTACTATTCCTGCACCATATTTTCTTGCTTCTCTAAAAACTACAGGAGTTGGCACTGTTTCTAAATTAAAAACATCTATTCCGTTTTTCATCAAGGCGGCAGTAGCGGCATCTTTTACCATTGGACCTGAAGGTCTGGTATCTTTACCTATTACACATTTTTTAGATTTAATTAATGATGAAAAATTATTACAAAATTCCAATACGTCTTTTAGGTTGAGATCATCTCCAAATATTCCTCTAATCCCTGAAATAGTCTTTTTCAATTAATCCAACTCAGAAAGGCTTTTTATTAACTCTGACGTTTTTACCCAAACGTGCCTTGGTAGCTCAGCCTGGTAGAGCGAACGCCTCGTAAGCGTTAGGTCGCGGGTTCGTACCCCGTTCAAGGCTCTGTTAAATTTTTAAAATTATTTAGATGATATTATTGAGAAGTTGTTTCATCGAAGGTTTCAATGTCTGTCTCTAGTTCTTTTCCTAAACCTTCCCACCATTGCTTTGTTTGATCTGTCAAATGCTTTCTGATGATTTGTTTGGAATTGTCCTTTATAGATCTGTCGGTTGATTAACCCTTGATCAATTCATAATAAATTCTAAAATTTTTTATTTTTCTTGTTTTTCTTCTTGTTGTTTTCTTTTCATCTTTCTATAAATGATTATCATAAGTGTACCACCAGCACAACCCCAAAATAATTCTGATGTTCCGTTTTTTATTCCATATGATTCAAACATGCCAACAAAACTTAATGTCATTATTGCTAAAAGACCTAATCCTATAATTTCAAGTATTTTTACCATGATTTTTCTATGCTCATTTTGTAAAATCAAAAAGATATATGGTTTTGTAAAACAATTCTCTTGTGGATAAGTATCTTGTAGTCATATTGATCTTTATGGTAGTGACTATTCCTATAGCATTTGTTGAACCATCATCAGGAGAATTCAGAGATCCTCCTCTTATACCGCTATTTTATGCAGCAATAGCTGGAATTGTAATTATTTTAGTTTACAGCTCTTACAAAGAAAGAAAAGAACGACAGCAAGCTAATGCAAAAAGAAGATCTAGAAAATAGATTTTAAAGTTCTAATCCAAACGATTCTGCAATACTGGAAAAATTTACATAAGAATCCAAGTATTGTCTACCCTTTGAAGTAATCACAAAAGCATTCTTACCGTCAAATTCTATTTTGTTAATTAGACCTGCACCTGTCAAATTTTCTAAGAATTTTGATAATCTTGAATGTGATAAGTTTGCCTTTGTTAGAAGAGATGTTGTCTTGATGCCTTCTTGACCTGATTGTTGAGTAGCATTTAGTACATCTGCAACAATTTGCATACTGGTTCTATAGGATGCCATGTGTACTTAATTTTAAAACTATGATATAAGGGTATTACCATTAATTCAGATCAGATAAATAATCTCTGGCCTGATTTTTGTGTAATGTCATCACAATCACCCATTCCATGGTTTGATGACTTTGTTGGTGTTGCCTACAGATATTATGATCTAAGAATGAATGTTGTTCCATTATTTACTGATAGAAAAGAAGCTTCTTCTATTTGGCATGATACAATTCATTCATGGGTAGATCCATCAATTAAAATTCGATTTCTGGAGATTGATGACAAGTATTGGTTTATTCTTGGTTCGGATTCACAGAAACCTAGCACAAATCTATCTTTTTTCAAAGAATTACCAAAGTCTGAAAATTATGAACGATTTAAGAAAGGTCATGGAGGTGAAGCATATCTTAGATTGGGAGTATATGCAAAAAAATTACTTGGTGATGTAAAAAAAGATGCAGTATGTGATTGTAGTCATGAAGCTCAAGATCATGATGATGGTGATGGTGATGTATGTTTATTCAACAAATGCAATTGTAAAAAATTCTCTAGTTTTCAAGTAAATTTATTGAAAAGAAAAAAAATAATTACTGATATTAAATTTTTAGATGAAAACGATGTAAAAGATGATCCTCTTGTTTGGAATTGCATTAATGTAAATAAATTTTCAAAATTTGAATAAAATTAATCTAAATGTTTGTTTACCCTGACATGTTCTCCTGGATAGTATTCATGAAGTTTTTTTGAATAGCATTTGCCACACAATGAGCCCTCTATTTTCCATTCTTCCATTGAGTTATAATGCAGATCGATTTTTTCACTACAAATTATACACTTATCTTTTGTTCCCAAGACGTGTTTGTTCTTTTTAATTGATATAAAAAACATTCTGGAATAAACCGTGATTAGAAAAATTATGTTAAATATTACTGGTTTATACTGAATTTAGGTAGGTAGTCTGACCAATGTAAACCTCCTGCAAGATTTTTACTTGGTTGGACTTCTACCCTTGAAATTAAAACAAATTACTTGTTAGTTTTTTCAATGCTAAAATTTCTTCTTCTTCTTGCCTGATTTTCTTATCAACTACACGAAGCATTGCATCGTTCCAAACATGCTGAGAGAAGAAATTATGTTTAGTATTTGCTAATTCAATCTCATCATCCACTACTGTATCCTCAAGAAATTTAGTCACAATTACATCTGTGATCTTTAAAATTCTAGAGTTAAGTTTGAAACTGCGAAAAATGGGCTCTAATCTTCGTATGTCTACTTTGAAATCTCCTTTTGACTCCAGAATTTTTTTATGGAGTATTCTAAAGTAGACTGCAACAAAGAACAATGTCGCATATCTTTTTGTTTTATGACCTCCCTGTTTCCCATACTTCAATGATTTTTTTGCAAATTCCTTGACAAGGTATGGATATAGTAAAATTCTATAATCATCTTTTAGATTGTCGTTGAATATGTCGTCATATTTACTTCCTCTTGGAAGAAATTGAGCTGGTGAACTATATGCCTCAGTTGGTCTTTGTTCAATTCCTGCAACTAGCACTTGTATTGCATCTTTGGCAACTATGACTTTCTTATGATTGTCTGGAAGATAATTATTGTATATTGCATCTCCGTCATATTCACATTGTTTTGATTTTGTTTTTGTGTCAAAAGAACCTGCTTGAATTTCATAAAAGTAACCACAATTTTTTAACTGTGATTTAATTGATTTATGAAAATCCATCAATGAAACTAGATCTTTCCCTCTGACTGAATTTTGAGAATTCCTATATTTTGTAATGTTATTTTGTTCCTGTTCATCATCTGCTTTGATTATTGTAACTGTCATGGATCCCTCCATGTTTTTTGTTCTCTTTGAATGATCAAGAATTGAGTTTGATGTTTGTGCTCCATTGACAATTTGTGGAGCATGAAGTTCAATCATATTCTCTCCTAACTCTGCAAAGTCACTAACTACAATAGTAATTCCATTATTGTAAAAGAAAAATTTGCCTGGATTACTTTGCAATGTTTCACGTAATCCTTTATTGACTGTAGTTTTAAATTGCATCCACTGTCTAATGTTTGATTCAAATACGTAATCTCTATTCTTACTTACGAATTCAGTAAGTTCACGTAACTTCAAAATTCCCAATATTGTATTTTCATGTCTAAGCATTCTCTCCAATTTAATAGATGATTTTTTCCCTGCTGCCGGTTTTTTAATTCTGTCCCATAATTTTTGAATTATTACTTTTTGATCTATTACTTCTACTAATTCATCCTCATACTCTACTTCTTGATCTGTTACATAACAACATTTTATTTTCAGGTTTTTTTCCTTAATTTTTGTGACAAGTTGAGCTAATTCAGGTCTCATTTTTGTTACGTCTTTTCCAAGTAATCGTTTTGCATCTTCTTTGAATTTTGCTATTGCTTCTAGTGAGTGTGATGTGCCATATTTTGATTGAAATAATCTAACTGTATTGTCTGAAAAGTCCACTGGCAGGTAGGCATCTATTCCAAGATCATTTGCTCCATCAACAATTGCATCTGCTGCATCGTCTTCTGTAGCCTCAAAAACTCTTGTTAAAATCCATTGAAGAAAATTATTCCCTTTTTCTACTTCACTTTTTGAATTTTCTGCATATTCATGAATACTTCCTTGAATATTTTCTGCAAAACCTTCAAGAGGTTGACTAGAATTTTTTTGTACTAAAAGTGTACGTGAACCAGGTATGTATTCCAATAACCCATTTCCATTTTGAGACAATTACAACTTCTAATATGTTATATATTTAGAGAATTGGGTAATTATGTAATAACTCTATTTAGGATATGATGTGATTTGTTAAAAAAAATAACCATTCTGGGAACAACTGTGATGACAATTATCATAATTATTGGTTTGGTTATTTCAACTTCTTCGACGGAGGAAAATTTTGAAGAATCTGAATTAATTATACAATCTGATGTGATAATGCCTACGAAAGTTTCTCGACCTGGCTGTGAGGAAATTGATAGATGTTACATCCCATCTCTAATTGTAATTGAATCTGGAAAACAAGTTACCTGGATTAATGAAGATTCAGCATTTCATAGTATAACTTCTGGTTTTTATGATGCGCCTACTGAACTATTTGATAGCGGACATTTAGATCCGTTTGAATCATACACTCTTACTTTTGATGAAACAGGTACCTATGATTATTTTTGCACTCTTCATCCTTGGATGGAGGGACAAGTAATTGTAGAATGAGGTACCCGAGGGAGTCGAACCCCCTTGTATAAGCTTTGCAGGCTCACGCATAACCGTTCTGCCAGAGTACCGTTTTAAAAAACACAAAATGAATAATTAAACTCTTTAGATTAGAATTTGTTAAATGGTTTTGAAGCCAACTTTACATCCTCTCCTTTTACCGTCTTTCTACTAGCGTGAGAAGCCATATCTACAGCACTTTTGGCAATACTGTCTGCAATCTCTTCAATTATTCTTCTTAATTCATCAGCTGATTCATCACTAACTCTTTCTGCTCCTGCTTTTTTCAAAATTCTATACATTGCAGATAATCCTAGTTCTGATGATTTCATGAATTCTGTTTTAGTTTTTTCCGAAAAAAGATGATGAGTGAAAAAATATCACTAAGGAATCGATTTATACAGACTATTTTAAGAATTGATAAAGAAATGACTTGGTATTTTGATTCTCATATACACTTGTCTGATCC
>Ga0209165_10000593_pt1 | contig 12397 bp, 11 predicted proteins | sample tdAd001_FD_187122 | JGI IMG/M metagenome (GOLD analysis project Ga0209165, IMG submission 187122) | Marine sediment microbial communities from the Atlantic coast under amendment with organic carbon and nitrate - tdAd00.1 (SPAdes)... | ecosystem: Environmental > Aquatic > Marine > Coastal >... | reverse complement strand
GACATCCATGGGAAAGTTGTCATAGGCCATAATCCACAGGGGTTTGAAATGCACATGAGTGGGCAGCAGGTCTGCAAGGTGGTAAGCTATTCCTTTTCCCGATTGGATTCTGACAATCTGGTGCCCTCTGGTGTGACCTGCTGTATGCTGCACCTCAATTCCCTGGCAGATTTCAAAATTACCTTCAACAAGCTGCAGGTTGTCAGTATCTTTTAATTTTGAAAAATTTTGTTCCCAGTAGGTGTTTGCTGATCTTTTATCGGGTTGCATGGCATCTTTCCACTCAAGTTTCTGAATAATATGCCTGGCATTGGGAAAGGTAAGTTCCTCTTCCCCGTCAGAATTAAACATGACAATGCCGCCTGCATGGTCAAAGTCACAATGGGTTAGAATTACATAATTTATGTCCTGCCGAGTCAATCCAATCTTTTTAAGCTCTTGAGGCAAGTCCCAGTCTTTTATGACCCTGTAAATCTGTTTCTGTTTCTGGGAGAGTTTGTTGCCAAGGCCTGTTTCTATGAGCACCAGGGAATCTGGAGTTTTAACCAGAAGAGGATAATTAAGGAGCTTGATACAATTTTCTTCAATACCGTTGGGGTTGTCTTCGTCAACAGGATATTTTTCTGCCCAGAGTATCTTTGGGACAACCCCGAACATGGTGCCGCCGTCAAGCTCAAATTCACCGCCATTGAGCCAGAAAATTTCAAAATCCCCAAGTTTATATTTTTTCAAGTTTTAATACCGTTTATTGGAAGAATCATAAAATGTATGAACAGTAATAGAATAACTGAAAAACTGGGGTATTGCTAAAAATTTCCCAGGGCTGACCAGAGCACACCGGCAGCAATTGCAGAACCGATCACTCCGGCCACATTTGGCGCCATGGCATGCATAAGGAGAAAATTATTGGGATCCTCCTTCTGCCCTACCATCTGAACGACCCGGGCTGAATCAGGCACTGCTGAAACACCGGCTGCCCCTATAAGAGGGTTTATTTTTTCTTTTAAAAAAAGATTCATAAACTTGGCAAACAATACTCCACCCATGGTGGCAATGATAAATGAAAGGGCGCCAAGTCCGAAGATTATCAATGATTTTGGGGTCAGGAATGTCTGGGCCTGGGTGCTGGCTCCCACAGTAAAGCCAAGCAGGATAGTAACGATATCAATCAGCGCATGCCTGGCTGATACTGCCAAGCGTTCGGTAACCGTGCTTTCCTTGAGAAGGTTGCCAAAAAAGAGCATGCCGAGCAGGGCAATAGAACCGGGAGCGATCATGGCGCAGATCAGGAAGGCTACGATCGGGAAAATAATTTTTTCTTTTTTGGAGACCACCCGTGGTGGTTTCATGTGGATCTTTCTTTCCTTTTCAGTGGTGAAAAGGTACATGATCGGCGGCTGGATCACAGGTACCAGCGCCATATAGGAATAGGCAGCAATAGCGATGGGGCCAAGGAGTTCCGGAGCGAGCATGGATGAGAGGAAAATGGCTGTAGGGCCGTCAGCACCACCAATTATACCGATGGAGCCAGCCTGGGCAGGAGTGAAACCAAGGTACAAAGATCCGACGAAAGTCAGGAATATACCTATCTGGGCGGCGGCTCCCAGGAGGATAAGTTTCGGATTGGAAAGCATGGTGGAAAAATCTGTCATTGCCCCGATGCCAAGAAAGATCAGGGGAGGATAAATACCTTTTGTCACTCCGAAATAGAGGTAGTACAGGACACTGCCCTGGTCGTATACACTGAGGAGCATGCCTTTAATGGGCGGTACGTTTCCGACTATTACGCCGAGACCGATGGGGACAAGCAGCAGTGGTTCATAATCTTTAACAACAGCCAGGTAAATGAATATGATCCCGATAAGGATCATAGCCACATTACCTATTTCGAGATGAGCGAAACCGGTATTATGTAGAAAACTCTCAAAATTCACAAGGTGACTCCACGGTAATCAGCTGATAATAATCAGTTCCTGCCCCTGGCTGACAACATCGCCATCGCGCACCAGGATCTTCTTGACGACACCGTCCCGGGTGGCCGGCAATTTGTTTTCCAGCTTCATCGCTTCCATAATAAGCAGTTTCTGACCAGCTTTAACTTTATCGCCTTCCCGGACGAAAATGGATTTTATCTGCCCAGGCATGGGGGCAATGACGCCGGCGTCAGAAGATATAGCTGACGGGGCTGCCGAAGGAGTTTGCCTCGAATCTGCTACATGTTTAGTGGGAGGCTTTGGTATTGATTCCGGCAGGATAAGGCTTTCTATTTGATTGATAGAAACAGAATGCTCCTGGCCATTGACTTCAACAAGGGCTTCAGTTTCAGTAACTTTCTTAACAATTACTTCATAGCTGTTGCTGTTTATGGTCAGGTCATATTTTCGCATGATGATACTCCCTAGCTTCTGCGGTCAGGCAGATGGCTGCGTACAGCGAGGCCTCTCAATCTGCCGGCCGTCAACCAGGCTGATTCGTGGGTGCTATAACGTTTCCAGGTAATTTTTTGAAAGCTGCCGCTACTTGTCTGGTCAAGGTGGAGGGCAACGGTTATGGCCAGCAAGAGTTCCTGGTCCTGTGCAGGAAGATATCCAATTTCTTCTTTTTTCTTCTTTTTTCTTTCCTTTTCTGCTCTGAGAAGTTTGGGTAAGCCCAAAATTTTTGGCAACAGCACAATGTAAATGCTGATAATTGACAGTCCTGAAAAAACAATCAGCATACCCATAATGCTGAAACTAATAAAATTCTGACCATTTACGAAAAGGTTGTCCCAGCCTATATTGTTTAATGAAAAATCCATTATGGAATTCCTGTGCTGTTTTAAGTTGCTGCTAGCCCACTAATGACGTTTGATTCAATAGCATACCATGAAGAGGAAGTCAAAGATTGAAGCATTTGTAAAAAGCTGCAATATGCCTGCCACCACTGAATAATCTTAACGAGGTACAAGGGTATTATATGAAAATTCCACTAGCGGAATCCATGGCCTGGGTTTGTTTAGAGATCCGTTGATTTTTAAAGTTCGCAAAAATATGCCAAAATTTAAAGTTTATAGTATACATATTATGTTGTTATTGCACTTCAATTAAGCACTTCATTAAGAATTCGGTGGTTGCCCTGTTTGGGGTGAGGTGTATGTGATGATAGACGTATTTATTTCAACAGAAGGTGTTCCCGCATGGCTGAAAAACATGATAAACCTGGTGTAAAATCACCCGCTATTTTCGATAGGTTGACCAAGGGGGAATTCAGGCAGGCCTGGGACGGCATTATCGGTATGGCCAGAAAAGCCCTGGCCAAAAGAGAAGGAATGGGGCCACGCCGTGAAGACAGGGATCATTTGTATGGTCTCATCCACGATTGCATTTATGCCAAGGGGGGTGATGTTTCAGCCCGTGCCAGGACAGTAGAGATTGGCACGCTCTACCTTCATCTCTCAAAGGAGGGGCGTGAAACATTTCATGACATTCTTTCCCATGATTTTGACATTGATCGGCAGGTGTTGAGAGAAAAGATCAAGAAGCTGGAGGCGGCTCAAAACCAAAAAGAAGCTATTGATGCTGAAATTGGCCTGAAAAAAGCTCTCTCCCCCCCAAGAATAATCCTCCTGAAGCAGTTCTCGTCTCTGCCAAACGGTTTGAAACTTTTGATCGATATGCGAGCCACCCTGTTGTCAAAAGTCAAGGAGGACCAGAGGCTATACAAACTTTCCACAGATATTAAGGAAATACTTGGAGCATGGTTCGATATCGGCCTGCTTGACCTGCAGGAGATCACCTGGAACTCACCGGCAGCCCTCTTGGAAAAGCTGATTGAATATGAGGCAGTCCATGAAATCCGTTCATGGAATGACCTGCGAAGCAGACTGGATTCCGACCGGCTGTGTTTTGCCTTTTTTCATAATAAGATGGTATCGGAGCCTTTGATTTTTGTGGAAGTGGCCCTGGTTAATAAATTAAATACCAATATTCAGGAGTTGTTGAATAAAAAAGATGAAAACATTGAACCGGAACAGGCTTCTACCGCAATTTTTTATTCAATCTCCAATACCCAGCCCGGCCTGGCAGGCATAAGCCTTGGTAATTTTCTTATAAAAACTGTGGTGCAGAAACTTTCAGCCGAATTCAGCGAGATAAAGCATTTTGCCACGCTTTCACCGGTGCCGGGTTTCAGGAGCTGGCTGGCTCCCAGGCTTGCCAAAGGAGATGAAGATATGTTGCGGCCTAGAGAGATTGGCATCCTTAGAGAACATTTTACGTGTGAAAATGTGGCGCTTAAGCTGGGTGAAGTCCTGACTGATGAGTGGAGCGCGAATAATGAAATTACAGATATTGTCAAGCCTGTTCTTCAGAGACTCTGTGCACAGTATCTCCTTGAAGAGCGGAGAGGGAGCAGAGCTCTGGACCCAGTTGCCAATTTTCATCTCTCAAACGGAGCCCGGCTGGAAGGGATAAACTGGCTTGCCGACCTTTCGGAAAAGGGCATGAGCCGCTCTTATGGCTTTATGGTTAACTATTATTACAAACTTTCAGATATTGAAAAGAATCACGAGGAATATGTGACCAAGACCCATATCGTTGCAAGCCGGGGTGTGAAGGCGCTTCTTAAGTGAACGACTATCCTTTCTTTCTCCACTGTATTTTCTGGCAAACGTCGGCAGTTTAATAAGCGGAGCTTTAATAATATGTTGCGCCTTAAGTACTTCTTACTAGTGCACAACAAATCATTATGAAATCTTACGGGGCGATCACGCAGAGAATATCATTCTTCGCCACCTGATCGCCAACACCCAGATTGATCTTTATAATTGTGCCAGTGACTGGTGATGGAAGAGCATTCTCCATCTTCATTGCCTCAAGAATCAGTATAATTTCACCCTCGGTTACCTGGTCGCCCTCTTTTTTATCAACGCCGACAATCATGCCCGGCATGGGTGCAAGTAAAGGTGTGCCTTCTTCATCACCGGTTGCCGGGGCTGCTTTTGCAGCCACAGGTTTTGTCGCCTCCTTGGGCGGGGCTGGCGCAGGGGCTGCAGCTGGTGCAGGAGCAGGTCGTGGGGCAATCTGTGTGATTGAGCTGATAACTGGGCCGCCGGGGTCTTCTACCTCTACTGCAAAATATTCACCGTCGACCAGTACATTGAATTTACGGAGGTTGTCGCCCATTTCAGGAACGGTTTTCTCTATCTTCTCCACGAGTTTCCCGGCTTTGGCCTTGGCAATCAGCTCTGTCTCGGCTTTTACATCGTCCAGGGTGCGCGGTTTTACCTCAGGGGGAACGTCCTCCAGACCGTATTTCCACTTCAGAAAGCGTGTGCCGGTCACCGGATAGATGGCATAGATCAACTCATCGTCAAGGTCTTTGGCCAGTTCCTTGATTTCTTCCTGGGCCTTCTCAAGTTCCGGCTCAAGGACCTCAGCAGGCCTGCAGGTGATCGGTTCTTCACCCCTTGGGTAGCCTTTTAAGGCTTTTTTCTGCACTTCCCGGTTGATTGGCACAGCAGTCTTACCGTATAAGCCGTAGCATAGATCTTTAACCTGGCCGGTGATCATCTTATACCGTTCACCATCTTCATCGAACAGCACGTTGTTGACCGTCTGGGTGCCGACAATCTGGCTGGTAGGGGTAACCAGCGGAATCTGGCCGAGATCTTTTCTAACTCTGGGAAGTTCTGCAAAAACCTGATCAAGTTTTTCCAGGGCGTCCATTTCCCGTAACTGGTTCACCAGGTTTGACAGCATACCTCCCGGTGTCTGGTGGAGAAGCACATTGATGTCAATGATCGACATCTTGGTGTCATTCAGCAGGTGCCTGTATTTGGGCACGATCTCTTTTTCAAAGATTTCATTTATCTGTGCCAGTAGATTGATATCAAAGCCTGTATCCCGGTTGGTCCCGAGCAGGGCCATGACCAAGGGCTCTACTGCGGGATGTGAAGTCCGGTAGGCATATGGGGACATGCAGGTATCAACTATATCCACTCCGGCTTCTATTGCCTTGAGATGGGTCATCGGGGCCATGCCCGAGGTAAAGTGGCTGTGGAGATGAAGAGGCGGCTTGACAGCTTCCTTTAATGCCTTGAACAGGGCGAAGGCATCATAAGGAGCCATGAGGCCGGCCATATCCTTGACACAGATACTGTCTGCACCCATTGCCTCCAGTTCTTTGGCCTTGGTCACATAATAGTCCAGAGTGTATACATCGCCACCCATCCGTGGCTCGGTCATCGAATAACAAATGCATCCCTGGAAGTGCTTGCCTGCTTTTTTGATGCCCTTGACAACCGTTTCAAAATTCCGGTAATCGTTCAGCGCATCAAATGTCCTGAATATATCCATGCCGTTGGCTGCCGCCCGGTCAACAAAGGCCTCAGCAACGTCATCGGCATAATTTCTGTAACCTACCAGGTTCTGGGCCCGAAGCAGCATTGAAAACGGCGTCTTTTTTATATAGCGCTTCAATGTTCTAATTCTCTCCCACGGATCCTCGTTCAGAAAACGGTGCATGGAATCAAAAGTAGCGCCGCCCCATGTTTCCAGGGCCCAGAAACCAACCTCATCCATCAACTCTGCCACAGGAATCATGTCCTCGGTTCTGCCCCTGGTGGCAAAAAGGGACTGGTGGCCGTCGCGCAGGGTTAAATCCATAACCTTTACAGGTTCTTTTGCTGCTGGACGGTCTTTGCTGTAATCCATCTTGGTGCTCTTTACGAGAATGTCGCTACTCATGATAGTATCCCTATTGATAAGAAATTGATTATCCTTTCCAGCCTGGAAACAGTCTCATCTGCGCCATGCTCCGTAACATCATCTGGGACTGGCGGCCGCTGAAATTCCAGAAACCGTCCGGGGCTGGAGGCACAGGCCTGCTTTCAGGCAGGACGGTGGAGACTTCTTCAGCCTGCAGGTAATATAGAACCGCTGTCATGGCGGCGATTTTCTTTTTATTGTCTTCCATGTCAGTCAAAAAACAGGCATTTCCTCTGGTAAAAGTGCCAATGCAGTTACGAAAATATAAATGCTATTAATTCCCAAGCTGAACATATGTTGCATATTCAGTAGGCTTGCCGGTAATGATATCAATCTTGTCTTCAAGAATTTTTCTTTCCTGGCTGTTGAGCCATTTGTTCCAGTCATCTACAGATTCCCACGTGCTGATCACCAGATATTCTCCCGGTCTATCAATACATTTCAGGGTTTCTCCGCTGATGTAACCGGTCTGTTTCATTGCGTGTGCCCTCAACTCAATGATCAACGGCCTTATAGCCGGTGCCACCTCCTGTCCAATGGATCGCGTGATCAAAATTTTTACAGCCATACTTTACCTCCTGTTGCTTAAGCAAAATATATTGCAGGTCTATAAAGGTATATTGCCATGTTTTTTCATTGGGTTAGTATCGCGCTTGTTTTTTAAAAGTTGCAGGGCCTTGATGATACGGAAGCGGGTCCGGGCCGGTTCAATAATATCATCAATATAGCCGCGCTTGGCAGCAACAAAAGGATTGACCACCGCTTCGGCGTATTCCTGCTCTTTTTGTCCCAGGTATGCCTTTGGATCTTCAGCCTTTTGGGCTTCTCGGCCATACAATACTTCCACCGCACCCTTGGCACCCATCACTGCAATCTCAGCAGTGGGCCAGGCATAATTGATGTCGCCCCGCAAATGTTTTGATGACATAACGCAGTAGGCGCCCCCGTAAGCCTTGCGGGTGATAACCGTAACTTTGGGGATCGTTGCCTCAGCAAAGGCATAGAGCATTTTCGCACCATTTCTGATTACCCCGCCGTATTCCTGCACTGTTCCGGGGAGAAATCCAGGTACGTCAACAAAAGTGACCACCGGGATATTAAAGCAGTCACAGAAACGTACGAACCTGGCACCCTTTACCGAAGAGTCAATATCAAGCACCCCGGCCAGAAATTCAGGCTGGTTGGCAACGATACCAACCGGGTAACCATCGTATCTGGCAAAGCCGATAACCATGTTCGGGGCAAATTCTTCCATGATTTCCAAAAAGTCCCCATGGTCGACGGTGAGCCGGATGACCTCTTTCATATCATAAGAAACATTGGGGTTGTCCGGGATAATCTGGTTGAGAAATTCTTCCCTTCTTTCCGGTGGATCGTCACAGTCAATAACCGGTGGACTTTCCATGTTGTTCTGGGGCATGTAGGAGAGAAGTTTTTTAATATATTCAATGGCATCAGCGCCTGAATCCGCCGCATAATGGATGACGCCGCTTTTTGAGGCATGGACCGTGGCACCGCCTAGTTCTTCAACTGTTACATCTTCGTGGGTCACTGATTTAACAACCTTGGGGCCCGTGAGAAACATGTAGCTGTTGTTTTTGACCATAACGGAAAAATCGGTCAGTGCCGGAGAATAGACCGCTCCACCGGCACATGGGCCGAAAATTGCTGAAATCTGGGGAATAACTCCTGAACTCATTACATTACGCAAAAATATATCCGTATAGCCGGCCAGGCTCTCAATCCCTTCCTGGATTCTAGCACCGCCCGAATCGTTCATGCCAATAACCGGCGCCCCGTTTTTCATGGCCAGATCCATGATCTTGCAGACTTTTTCGGCAAATGTCTCTGAAAGTGAACCGCCAAACACGGTAAAATCCTGGGAAAACACATAAACAACCCGGCCGTCTATAGTGCCATAGCCGGTTATCACCCCGTCTCCCAGAAACTCTTTACCTTCCAAGCCGAATTGGGTGCAACGGTGGGTCTTGAACATATCGAATTCTTCAAAGCTGCCTTCATCAAGCAGCATCTCAACCCTTTCCCTGGCAGTCATCCTGCCCTTGGCATGCTGCTTGTCGATGCGCTCCTGGCCGCCTCCCAAACGGGCCAGGGCCCTCATTTTTAGAAGACTTTCAAAATCGTTATTCATATCCTCTCCTCTCCTCTTGCTCCTATTAGGAATATCTCTTTATACCTGCCTGCTAAATAATCAGCTCTTTTTTGAACAGAACTCCGTTAACACGCCATGGGTGGATTTTGGATGCAGGAATGCAACCAGTTTGCCGCCGGCACCCTCAATCGGAGTTTCATGAATAAGGCGGCAACCGCCATCATGCGCCTGTTTGATCTGGCCCTCGATGTCATCTGTCTTGTAAGCCACATGGTGGATACCCTCCCCGTTTTTTTGCAGGAATTTGGCAATGGGGCTTTCCTCCGAAGTTGGCTCCAGCAGTTCAATATGAACTTCACCCACAGCAAAAAAAGCTGTTTTTACCTTTTGGGATTCAACGGTCTCCTCGCCCTCGCATGGCAAACCGAGAATTTTTTCATAGAATGTTCTGGCCTCGGCAATGGAATGTACCGCAATCCCTAAATGATCAATCTTTTGTAACATACTTTATCCTCTATCTTTGTATTCTCCAAAAACTTTTCTCAACACATTACAGATTTCGCCAAGTGTTGCATACTCTTTTACACAGTCATAAATGTATGGCATAAGATTTTCGCTTCCCTGGGACGCGATTTCCAGCTTGGTCAGCAAACTTGTAACCTGATCATTGTTTCTGTTGTTTTTCAACTCGGCCAGCATGGCCACCTGGGTATTTTCCACTTCGGGGGCCACTCTGAGCAGAGGAGGCTTTTTATCCTCCTGGATCTGGAATTTGTTCATCCCTACAATGATGCGTTCTCCACGCTCAATTTCCATTTGGTACTGGTAGGCCGCATTTTCAATCTGGCGTTGGATAAAGCCCTCTTCAATGCACTTGACCACGCCGCCTGACTCTTCTATCTTATCGATCAAGGCCAGGGCATCACGCTCTATCTTGTCTGTCAGGGATTCAATGTAATAGGAACCTGCCAGAGGATCTATGGTATCAGCCACCCCGGATTCATGGGCCAGGATCTGCTGGGTACGCAGTGCCGTGCGGACGGATTCTTCCGTAGGCAGTGAATGGGCTTCGTCCTTGGAATTGGTGTGCAGGGACTGGGTTCCGCCAAGTACGGCGGCAAGGGCCTGGATCGTCACCCGGACAATATTGTTGTCAATCTGCTGTGCCGCAAGGGTGTTGCCTGCTGTCTGGGTATGGAACCGGAGCATCAGGCTGGCCTTGTTTTTAGCTCCAAACCGTTCTTTCATAAGGCGTGCCCACAAACGCCTAGCCGCCCTGAACTTGGCCACCTCCTCGAGCAGGTCCGAGGAAGCATTGAAGAAGAAAGCCAGCCTTCTGGCAAAGACTTCCAGCTCCAGACCGGCGTCAAGTGCTGTCTGGACATAGGTGCAGCCGTTGGCCAGGGTAAAGGCAACTTCCTGTGCCGCAGTTGACCCTGCTTCACGGATATGATAGCCGGAAATGGATATTGTATTGAAGGCAGGCGTCTTTTGGCCGCACCACTGGAAAATATTGGTAATCAACCGCAGGCTGGGCTTGGGTGGAAAAATATAGGTGCCGCGGGCAACATATTCCTTTAAAATATCATTCTGGATCGTCCCCTTTATATTCTCCGGGGAAACCCCCTGTTTTTCTCCCACTGCCACATACATGGCGAGCAGGATGGCGGCAGGAGAATTAATGGTCATGGAGGTCGAAACTTTGCCCAGGGGGATTTGGTCAAAAAGGGTTTCCATGTCTGCCAGGGAATCAATGGCAACGCCAACCTTGCCAACCTCTCCTATACTCATGGGATCATCTGAATCGTAGCCGATCTGAGTAGGGAGATCGAAAGCCACCGAGAGGCCGGTGGTCCCCTGTTCCAGGAGATAGCGGTAGCGTTTGTTTGACTCGGCGGCAGTAGAAAAACCGGCATACTGCCGCATGGTCCACAAGCGGCCTCGATACATAGTGGGCTGCACTCCTCTGGTATAAGGATACCTGCCCGGAAACCCCTGACTATCCAGATAGGTTTCGTCAAGGCTCGGCGGAGTACTCAGCCTGGGGATTTCCTCACCGCCGTGGTTGGTGAATTTTGCCTTGCGCTCTGGAAACCGGTTCAGGCTCTTTGCAAGTTCATTCTCTTCCCATTCAGTAAATTTTGGATCTTTCGGCATGACTTCTTCCTTGTGTACCTTATTTTTCTTTCAGAATTTCTTTTGCCTTTAATCTGGGGTCTCCCAGAAGGCTCAATCTTTTTTTGGTGATCTTAGCCAAAAGCTTGGGGCGCATTATTTCCAGACACCAGTCCAGCACTTCTTGATCATGCGCTCCGCTGCGTCTTCTTTCTCTTTCCCCGCTGTCCCTGTGTTCGCTGTCAATCGTGGCAATACGGCTAAGAAGTTCAGTAATTCCTTTGCCTTCGGTGGCAACAGTCATGCTAACCTGGGCGGGGGTATCGCTTCCCTTGCGGGTCACTGTTTCAAGATCCATTGCCAGGATATCAGCTCCTTTGCAGTCAGCCTTGTTGACCACCATAAGGTCCGCAACTTCGAGCAGCCCGGCTTTCATGGCCTGGATGTCATCTCCCAGGCCGGGCGCTAGGACCAGGAGCGTAATATCAGCCAACCTGATGATATCCATCTCGGATTGACCTACCCCCACTGTTTCAATAATTATGGTCGAGCAACCGCAGCTGGCCATGATCCTTACAGCTGCCCCGGCAGTGGCACAGAGTCCTCCCAGCCTGCCCCGGGTGGCCATGGAGCGCATGACAACATCCTGATCAGTGGCATGCTGCATCATGCGGATGCGGTCCCCCAGGATTGCGCCGCCTGAAATAGGAGAGGAGGGATCAACGGCAATGATGCCGATACGCTCTTTTCGCTGCCGCAGCTCTGATATGATACAATTGGTCAGAGTCGATTTTCCAGCACCTGGTGGACCTGTTATACCCAGAATGGTTGCTTGGGAAATAAGGTCTTCATCAAGAGCAGAAAGAATAGCTTGCGCACTTTCATCGCCGTTTTCCACCAGGGTAATGGCCCGGCCTATAGCCCTCGGATCTCTTTGCTTCAGGCCTTCAAGTAATCTATCAATTGTCATCACTATACGATTTAGCCTGAAGGCTTTGTCTTGCAGGCATTCTGATAAGCACTTATAATTGTATCGATCGGGGTGCCCGGTGTGAATATTTCAACAATGCCTGCAGCTTTTAAGGCAACTATATCTTCCTCTGGAATGACGCCGCCACCAAGTACGGGGATATCCGGGGCTCCTGCCTTGCCGAGGGCCTCAACAACTGCCGGGAAAAGACGCATATGAGCACCGGAAAGTGATGAAAGGCCTACAGCATCTACGTCTTCCTGGACGGCAGCTGCAGCAATTTCTTCCGGACTTCTGCGGATTCCGGTATACACAACTTCAAAGCCGGCATCCCGCAAAGCCCGGGCAATGAACTTGGCACCACGGTCATGGCCATCCAGACCCGGTTTGCCGATTAAGACACGATATTTCTGTGTTGATCCCATAATTCCTAACCCTCTAATTCATTTGTAT
>Ga0209165_10000592_pt1 | contig 12397 bp, 12 predicted proteins | sample tdAd001_FD_187122 | JGI IMG/M metagenome (GOLD analysis project Ga0209165, IMG submission 187122) | Marine sediment microbial communities from the Atlantic coast under amendment with organic carbon and nitrate - tdAd00.1 (SPAdes)... | ecosystem: Environmental > Aquatic > Marine > Coastal >... | reverse complement strand
GGTTTCACCAAACATTGGCAGCTTCCACATGTACCAGTAGTTGCTGATCGCATTTTCCGGCTCGGTATGCTCGATGCCCGGGTTCCAGCCCTTGTCCACAATGTACTGGATCTGTGCTCGGGTAGATTCCGTGCTCAGCGGCGGCAGGTAAGAAAAAGTTTCATACTTACGGCTTTGAGCAGCATCGCTTAAACTTGAATTGTAGTCTTCTACGTTACTCATTTGTATTCTCCAACTATTCGTTTCTGGATTCGATTAATCAGACGGGGTATCACACCCCGTCTGAGTGCTAACAGGAAACCCGCTTACTTATGCGCGGCGTCGATCTTGTCAACGGTATCAAATTCGAACTTGATCTCTTTCCATGTTTCCATGGCGATTTTGAGTTCCGGGCTGTGAGAAGCAGCTTTAGTAAGGATGTCCTTACCTTCTTTCTCAAGCTCAACACCCTGGTTACGCGCCTCAACACAAGCTTCAACCGCAACACGGTTAGCAGCAGCACCAGCAGCGTTGCCCCACGGGTGACCCAATGTACCGCCACCAAACTGCAGGCAGGAATCATCACCGAAGATGTTAACCAGCGCAGGCATGTGCCAGACATGGATACCACCGGAAGCAACCGGGATAACGCCAGGCATGGAGCCCCAGTCCTGATCGAAGAAGATACCGCGCGAACGGTCTTCCTTGATAAAGGAATCACGCATGGTATCGATCCAGCCCAGTGTAGCTTCGCGATCGCCTTCCAGCTTGCCGACAACCGTACCGGAGTGCAGGTGATCACCACCAGACAGACGCAGTACCTTGGCCAGTACCCGGAAATGGATACCGTGATGCGGGTTGCGATCGAGCACGGCGTGCATGGCGCGGTGAATGTGCAGCAGGATGCCGTTACGCTGGCACCACTGTGCCAGCTGAGTGTTGGCAGACAGACCACCGGTCAGGTAATCGTGCATGATGATCGGTGCGCCGATTTCCTTGGCGTACTCCGCACGACGCATCATTTCATCCGAAGTCGGTGCGGTAACGTTCAGGTAGTGACCCTTGCGCTCGCCGGTTTCTGCTTCGGCCTTGTGAATCGCTTCCATGACGAAATCGAAACGGTGCTTCCAGCGCATGAACGGCTGGGAGTTAACGTTCTCGTCATCCTTGGTGAAGTCGAGACCGCCGCGCAGACCTTCGTAGCAGGCGCGACCGTAGTTCTTCGCAGACAGGCCCAGCTTCGGCTTGATGGTACAACCCAGCAGTGGACGACCGTACTTGTTGAGGAGGTCACGCTCGACCTGGATACCCTGAGGTGGTCCATTACAGGTCTTGACGTAGGCGATCGGGAAGCGGATGTCTTCCAGGCGCAGGGCACGGAGGGCTTTGAAGCCAAACACGTTACCAACAATAGAAGTCAGTACGTTAACAACCGAACCTTCTTCAAACAGGTCAATCGGGTAAGCAACGAAGGCGTAGAAGCAGGTGTCATCACCCGGTACATCTTCAATCGCATAGGCGCGACCCTTGTAGTAATCCAGGTCGGTCAGCAGGTCGGTCCACACGGTGGTCCAGGTACCAGTCGAAGACTCGGCAGCTACAGCAGCAGCAACCTCTTCACGTGGCACACCTTCCTGCGGGGTAATCTTGAAACACGCCAGTAAATCTGTGTCGCTCGGCGTGTACTCGGGCATCCAGTACGTTTCGCGGTATTCTTTTACACCCGCGCTATAAGTTTTAGCCATAGTCTTCTCCTGATTGAATTCTGTCAGATCTCGGGAACCCTGGTGCCTGATAAACGGCTAAAGGCAATGCCAGCAGGGACTCGATATGCTTATAGTACAATTGTGAACCATAAATAAAATTAAATAATAATGATTATATGCATAAACAATTACTTATATATTAACTTATTGTTTTATCATGATTTCTCTTCATCTTCACCGTCCAGGGGCATATCATAGTCCGACATACTGGGCCGCGCCAAGGTAAATCGGGGGCAGACCACGTTGTTTTCATCACGAGCTTGCCGGTCACCGCGAAATACGTGGTCAGCCCCCCAAGGATGAGGAACTTACAGTAATGCCTGATGTTATTATGCTTCGTCATTGCGAATCTGCAGGGTGGGAGTCAGATTCGCCGCTGACATCGCGCGGCTACGAACAGGCTGCCGGCCTAGTGGATGTCTTGCAGGAAATGTCTGTCGACTATGTTGCGTCCAGCCCATTCCTTAGGGCATACGAGTCAATTGCGCCGTTCGCAGAATCGCAAAACCTTGAGATACACATAGATGATCGACTCGCAGAACGGACGCGAAGCGACGAACCCCTGGAAGACTGGGAAGGGTGGGTGCGCCAGTCATTCATGGACATTGACTTCCGTGCTCCTGGAGGTGAATCAGGACGGGAAGTGGCGCGTCGCGGGTTAATTGCCCTCTCAGAGGCACTGGAGTCGGACTACAAATTACCGCTTCTCAGCACTCACGGTCAGTTAATGTCATTTTTGGCGAACTCGTTTGATCCGGATTTTGATTACGAGCATTCGAGCGCGATGGATTACCCTGCGCTTATGCGCTTTAGCCGCAAAAATGGCGTCATCACGTATGAAGCCGAGTATTTAAAGGGGACTTTCCCGGCTACAGAAGCCCTGTGAGGCCACTCAATTTTATATAACCTCAAACTAATGGGGTATTTAGCAGTCATTCAGGGAGCGCTATTTAGAGGTACACAGACACAGCAAACGGACGTGCATTGCCACTTTTTTGCCAAATCCACTCTCTTCAGCCTGTACCCATACCCACATTGGTCTAATTTCGATATATACCTCATATATTGTAAAATACGCGCTCAAATTTTTGAGCTGTATGCGGCTCGACCGGACTATTCGATTGTCCTGGATACCGCATACTCATGCCATTCACAGAGATGGTCATAACAGAGATATTATTTTTGGAGACATCAAATGATTAAGCCACATGGTTCAGATGAACTGAATCCACTATTCGTATCCGATGCCGCAGAAAACGAAGCGTTACAAAAAGAGGCTGAAGGCCTGCCTTCTATCATCGTAAGCTCCGCAACTGCTGCCAACGCAGTCATGCTGGGTGGTGGATACTTCAACCCACTGACTGGCTACATGACAAAAGCTGATGCCCTGTCTGTTGCAACAGACATGAAAACATCTTCCGGCCTATTCTGGCCTACCCCTGTTTTAAACCTTGTCGAAGATGCAGGTGACATCAAGGCCGGTGACCGCATAGCGCTTAAAGATCCAAACGTTGAAGGCAATCCTGTTCTGGCAGTTATGGATGTTGAAGGCGTTGAAGAATTCTCTGACGCAGACATGGCATTGATGACTGAAAAAGTCTACGCACCCGCAGACGGCGAAGATCACCCTGGCGTGGATGCATTCAATTCACAGGGTAAAGTTTGTTTATCTGGCCCCATCAAAGTGTTGAACTACTCATATTTTGAAAAAGACTTCGTTGGCACATTCAAAACTGCCGTTGAAATTCGTAACGACATCGCAGCTCGCGGATGGAAAAAAGTTGTTGCTTTCCAGACACGCAACCCAATGCACCTGGCACACGAAGAACTGTGTCACATAGCAATGGATCGTTTGGGTTGTGATGGATTGGTCATACACATGCTATTAGGTAAATTGAAAGCTGGCGATATACCTGCTGATGTTCGTGACGCAGCTATCCGCAAGATGGTTGAACTGTACTTCCCTGAAAACAGCGCAATGGTAACCGGTTACGGTTTCGACATGCTTTATGCAGGTCCACGCGAAGCCGTGCTACATGCTGTATTCCGTCAAAACATGGGTGCAACACATTTCATCATCGGACGTGACCACGCAGGTGTTGGTGATCACTACGGTGCATTCGACGCGCAGACAATATTTAAAGAACAGGTCCCGGCTGGCGCTTTGGAAATCGAAATATTTGAAGCGGATCACACAGCCTACTCCAAGAAACTGGATAAAGTGGTTATGATGTGTGAAGCACCTGATCATGAAAAAGATGACTTTGTTCTGTTATCAGGCACCAAGGTTCGCGAGATGCTGGGTAATGGCGAAGCACCGCCTAAAGAGTTCTCACGTCCTGAAGTGGCCAAGATATTGATCGATTACTATCAGTCTTTGTAAGACTTACACAACTAGTTAAGTTGTTAATAAAGCGGCGCTTATCTGAAAAGATAGCGCCGTTTTTTATGGCCTGTTTTCAAGGTCAGCTGCCAAACAGCATCTTCAACCCCAGCAACAATAGAAACAGCGCGAAAACCCGCCGTAACATTTCACGGGGCAGGCTATGAGCCAGTCGTGCGCCTAATGGAGCGAACAAGACACTGGTTGCGATTATAGCCAGCGCTGCTGGCCAATAAACAAAGCCAGACGCCCATTCGAGATTAGTTTGTATATTTAAGCCTGCAACAATAAAGCCAGTAGCGCCCGCCAGGGCAATTGGCAAACCACAGGCTGCCGCAGTACCCACAGCGTGACGAATATCCACCCGATGCCAGATCAAATACGGCGCAGTCAATGTACCGCCGCCAACACCCAGGGTTGCAGACAGTAATCCAATCAACCCACCAGCTAACGACTGCATTAGACGGCCGGGCAATGCCCGGTGCTCCTTCGGCTGATGATTAATCACTAATTGTGCGGCCACCAGGATTTCAAACACACCAAAATAATGGCTGAGGCCTGAACTGCTAACAAACTTCGCCAACACACCGCCAACCAATGCACCCAGCACAATACCCGGTGTCATTGCAGACACCACCGGCCACAACACCGCCTCACGCCGGTGATGTGAAAGCGCGGAAGAGATAGACGTAAACACAATCGTCGCCAGCGACGTCCCGATTGCAAAATGCATAAGGGTTTCAGTGTTAAACCCCTGACTGGCAAACAGTACTGCCAAAACCGGCACAACAATCAACCCGCCACCAATTCCCAGCAGGCCGGCTGCCAGCCCGGCAGCAGCACCGGTGATTAGGTAAGCCATTATTTCCATCACGTGATTATATATGCGAGCAACCTGGTTGCGACCGTAATCGCTCTCGCTCAGGAAGCGTGCCAGGATGAAGTGTCATCACGGCATCTATTTGATCTATAGGTTATAATTCTTTGTCATAGTATGGTTAATAGACGAGGACAATATCGTGGCATCTAATAAAGGACGGGCTTACTTCGGACTCTCTGGTTATCATTTCAATCCTGATGACATCACAAGTGCGCTCGGAATAGAACCCACCTCAACAAACAATGCTGGTATGACCGGCAGTCTGGACAAACCCGTCATCAGTTCCTGGGAATTCTCAACGGATACCATCACTTCCGATAATCAAGAAGTTGATATCTACAAACTCATCGATGATGAAATTCTTAAAAAGATTGAGCCGGCTAAAGATAAAATTATCGAAATTTGCAAAAGCCTGAATCTCTCTCCCAGACTTAATATTGAACTGGTGCTTTCTATTGATAAAGACGAAAACTGTCCCGAAGTGGGGTTCGGTTCAAGAGTGACTAAGTTTTGTGCCGAGATCGGTGCATTTATTAATATCGATTACAAACTTTCTGAGCGTATATAATCTTTTTCGTGTTCCAAATAAAAAAGCACGCCATAAAAGCGTGCTTTTTCGTAAACCAAAATCAGGTCTAGCGTCTACGCGAACATTTTTAAGTAACACGTCGCCAACTGCTTTAGACCATATTTTCTTAAGGTTTTTTTGGTGTTTGGTATGGCACTTCTTTTTGAAATTTTACCCATTCAGTCGTGTAACCAATAACAAACTGTCCAGGAATAATCTCTTTCTGTGTTGTTGTCACATACTCTGTTACGCCTGTAGGCACTTTAGGTCGTGTAAATTCAGCCATAATTTTAATCTCTTAATAGTTAAATTGTTAGTACGGCGAGGAAATTCAACAATTAGTCAGCCCCTCACCACTCAAAACTAACGATATTATACGCTTTTAGCGCGTGTAATGCGCCTTTTTTGGTAATACATGCCTCACTCCCCCCTGGGGATTCTCAACATCTCCCTTGTAACGGGGAATGATGTGAATATGGACATGCAAGATACTCTGGCCAGCTGCCTGTCCTATATTAACCCCGATATTATAACCATCCGGATTAAACTCCTTATCGATAAGCTCTTTCTCCTTCAGACGACAAACTTAATATTCCTACAATACTATTTTATCTAGATATTCTTACTAGCGTTTAACAATGGGGTTCAGCCATCTGCAGAAGTCATTTCTGCCATTTTTCGCATCTCACTCATGCGCTTCTCACAGTGTTTTAAAGACAACGGCTGAAGAGCATGTGGAAAACATTCAATAATTAACTCAAACTCGTCGGCAACTTCGTCAGCCAGTCTGGTGTTGTTTGTTAACTCTGCCAGTAGGCTTTGTGCAGTTGCCTTATTTATTCTGCATAAAACGGACAGATGCACAGGACGTTGTTGTTCCATACAGACTTTCCAGCCTGTCTCGTATGACCTGACCGCCTCTTCAAAGCGGTCAGAATTTTCTTCCGACTCTGCCAGGTTAAGCAATACCGCCCCGCAATTATTATGCGCGGCCGCCAGTTCAACCGGGTAATTATCAGCATCCAGCGCCGAAATCGCATTTTTGTAGGCAACAACTGCCTTCTGAAAAGTACGATTACCTTTCAGGAGCCTCCCATAGGCATGAAACGTCATACCCAGTTGAAGCATGATCAACTTCCATTCTTCCGGTGTTTCTTCCTTCGTATAGACCAATAATGCCGCAGTGTAGGCATCAACCGCCTTATTCAAGGTTTTTGCATCCGATTCGAGACGCCCCAGGGCCTGCAGTACTATAGCCTGGCTCGCCTGTGTCGCAGCCCATTCCAGTGGCGCTTCTTCCTGCGTAACTTCTTCCAGCACAAGTGAAAAACACTCGACAGCCTTGCGATAAATATCAGCACTGTGCTGTTGCTGCCCGATGGCACCATGAATATTTCCCAGGTGTTTCTGTGATTCAGCCCAGGCGTGTGGATCCTGGGTACGCAATTCATCTGTCAGCGTGGCTTCAATTTCATCACGTAGCTTTTCAAATACATTCGCACTGAAACTATGCTGTTCAAAATTACCACGCGTATAAAGAAAATTATCAGCAACCGGCACACTTCTGTCAGGTTTAGCAGTTTCTGTTGTCTCTTCATCAAGCAATACGAGAGCACTCGTAATAGCGTTTTCGAGCGCACGGTTTACAGGGTATAAAATGTATGGGCTTGAGTAATTCATTGGATGGAATATTTCATTCTGCCCGATTGAGTATTTCGTTTAAATCGGGATCCGCACCAACCGCTCCGCCAAGATCTACTTCTTCATCAGTAGCTTCACGTATAGACAAAACTTCCAGTACAAAAGTGACTTCTCTGCCACACAACGGGTTATTACCATCAACGGTTAATGTTTTGTCATCAAAACGCGTAACGATAAAACTTCTGGGCTGCCCTTTCTCATTTTCCATGGTGATAGTCATACCAATTTCGCGATATTCCTCCGGAACATTTTCGATGCGATCGGTAAATACCAGTGATTCATCTCTTTCACCATATAACTGTGTAGTGTCAACAGATACGTCGATGACATCACCCACTTTTTTACCATACAGATGTTTTGTCACTTCCTCTGACATTACATCATTAACACCATGGACATAACCCAGTGGATAGTCCACCGTGACAAGCACATCGCCGGTTTTGTCATCGACGACCTTGTAATTTAGTTCAACGAATTTTTCGTCTTCGATTGTATCTGACATATCTAGTCAAGCCTGTTTTAGTTAGTACTGCATTAGAACAGCCGAACTTAAAATAAAGTGGCACCAAAAATTTTTACCTTGTCCTTTTCATAACCCAGCACTAACCTGCCCAGCCATTCACCCTTGTTCTTTTTATTAATCACTTTATAGAGAACGGTGACGTGCTCACCACGACGTATGATGCCAAGATATTCATAATCTTCTGACAGATTTTTTGCAAGGTCACTTCTGGCAAATTGCTTACCCATTTCGACTTCGTTCGCGCCCTTCATAAATGAATACGAGAAGTTGCGAGTGAAGGCACCGTAGTTACCTTCATTAGAGTACTTAACCAGATCAGCCCACATCGGGTGAGCCAACTCCAGAATCTCTTCATCAGTTTTTTCAAGGATGTCCATAAAATATATCTCATTAACCTGCACAAAGTTTCTTAACTTAAATCAACAGCGAGATTAAGCTACTCGCCAGATAGAAAAAAAAGGACCGACATTAAACATGTCAGTCCTTTTCTTCGCGCAAATATAGTTCCTGGCTATAAAATCAAGCCATTATTTGCTTTCTAGCCGCCAGCTGGCTTTTTCTCTACATCACCAACCAGGTGATACAGAGGTGCCTTCTCCATGGTGTATTCACCTGTATTAGGATCACGACGAGAAACAGTCAGTACATGCCAATTCTCATCATCAACCTTCATGGCATCACCACGGTAGTAATAACCAGGCCAACGAGTCTCCTTACGGAACAAGGTATGCTGGAATACACTTTCAGAAGTAAGGAAACGATGCTTCAGTTCCCATGCACGCAGTAGCTCGTGTACATCTTCAGCAGCAACGTTTTCCAGATCTTCTCCGAAAATCTTCATCTTCTTAAGCCCGATGTGCAAGAGCTTGTCGTTGGTCATGTAGTTCACACCAAAGCCACCACAGTACTCATCCATCAGTTTCTGCAGGCGATCGAGACCCTGTCTTGGGTTGATGTAGTTAGGGTTAACTGAACCCGCAACAATTTCGTTACGATAAACAGTATAGGTTTCCATAGGCTTGTAGATCTCTTCCTTACGGCGAGCGATCTGAGCGTCAGTAACACTGATGCCATTTGCCTTGCCATCATCAATATATTGACAGGCAGCTTTAGCAGCCAGACGACCTTCAGTGAAGGAGCCTGATGAGAATGCGTGTGGTGTACCACCGACAGCATCACCGGCACCGAACAAACCTTCAATTGTGGTCATACGGTTATAACCCCAGAAATACTCATCTGGAGAAACATCTTCAGGACCTGAACACCATGCACCACAACCGGTTGCGTGTGAACCCATTACGTATGGTTCAGATGTTGTCAGCTCAGGGTTTTCGTATTTCGGATCTACATCGGTAGCAGCCCAAAGAACCGCCTGACCAACGGTCATGCCGAGGAAGTTGTGCCAGCCGATCTCTTCAAGATGAGGATCCTGGAAGGCTTCCATGGTGACCATGTGAATTGGACCACGACCTGCATTAACTTCGTTAATAATCGCGTGATTACGCAGACAGGTTGGAATCGGGCGATGTGTTGCGTGCGACACCTCCGGATCCAGATATTCCTTGCCTACCATTTCCTGCAGGGCCGGGAACCACTTTGATTCATACTCTTCGCCGTAGGCATTCTGTGTATAAGTCTTCAGATGCAGGAAGTACGCGCCAACAGGACCGTAACCGTCCTTGAATCGAGCCAGAACGATACGGTTTTCCATCTGCGTCATCTTCGCGCCTGCTTCGATCATAAGACCATAGGCAGAACCTGATGACCATGGTGCGTACCAGACACGACCTGCACCTTCACCTACTGAACGCGGCTTAAAGATGTTGGAAGCACCACCAGCACCACAAACAACAGTCTTGGACTTGAATACATGGTAGTTACCGGTACGAACGTTGAAACCAACGGCACCCGCTACACGATTTTCCTTGGATTCATCCATCAACAGATGAGTAACACAAACACGGTTGAACACCTTGTCAGCCGAATTCTTCGCCGCTTCAGCAACGATTGGCTTATATGATTCACCGTGAATCATGATCTGCCAACGACCTTCACGCAGATAAGCGCCGGTCTTCGTGTTACGCATGATCGGCAGACCCCATTCTTCAAACTGGTGTACAGCAGAGTCAACGTGACGCGCCATATCAAAAGCCAGATCCTCACGCACCATACCCATCAGGTCGATACGTGCATAACGTACGTGGTCTTCCGGATTGTTCTCACCGAAACGGGTACCCATGTAACAGTTGATTGCGTACAGACCCTGAGCTACCGCGCCGGAACGATCGATATTGGCCTTTTCAGCAATAACAATCTTCTTGTCCTTGCCCCAATATCTTGCTTCAAACGCAGCACCGGTGCCACCAAGGCCAGCACCTGCGACCAGGATATCGATATTGTCTTCAATAATTGTCTTGTAGCCCATTAGTATTGCACCCCTTCCTTAATTTCCAGGCCATTTGATTCCAGCGTGTGTAAACTATCCTTACCATCCTTATCAAGTTGAATGTACTTAGGTTCGTTGTACAGCAGATGGCTGTTACGCATCGAATCGCTAGGCGCAGACTCACCAGCGAGCTGAGGAATACACGTACCCCATGGCTTGGTTGTGATAGGCGCCAGCAGGTCAAAGTCTTTTTTACCGTTGCGGAACTTGATGCGCCAGGCAATGGTTCCTTTTTCTTCATCACGCTTAACACGAACACTGTGCCCAAGTGGCGCAAAGTCAGCATAACCACGTACGTCAATCGCCTGATGTGGGCATGCTTTTACACAGGAGTAACACTCCCAGCACATGTTAGGTTCAATGTTGTAAGCACGTCGAAGGGTTTTATCAATGTGCATGATGTCTGACGGGCAGATATCGACACACTGTCCGCAACCATCACAACGAGTCATATATACAAAAGTAGGCATAATATTTCTCTCTTTAAATTAGTTAATTAACTGTTAGTAGTGGTTTGCAGATTCGCGCTTGATACCAAGACCCATGTTGGGTGGGTTCTTGCCCATGTATTCCGGGATATCTGGAAACTGTTTCTGTACGGCAGGATCCGTCAGATCGAAGTCAGCGGGTAGATTCTCAGCTGAACCATCAGCCTTGGTAATTTTCTTCTGGTATGCCGCAGCCGGCTTAAAGAACATATGTGCGAACTTGGACCAGAGTACTGTGCTAAAAAGCGTCGTACTTGAGACGACAAATAAAATGAAGGACAAAGTTGTAAGCGCTGCACCTGACGACTGGCAATAAGACCAGATTAATCCGAAGGTCGCGGTTGTAAGCAGCGAGACAATAAAGATATCTGCGCGTTCAAGCTTGAACAGGGAAACACCTTCTGAAGACACATCAACACGGATAAAAAACCAGAACCAGTAGCCGCCAAAGCAAAGCATGGCTGCGCCAACATGCCAGAGCATTGGCAGGATGGTCGGTGTAGCTGTTGCTGTCGTTGGGTAAGCAAAGATCATAATGGCCGTAGTAGCGACGAATGTGACGAAGCCATACATCATGAAAAGATGAGAGATTCTGCGTTTTGGATTGCAAAACTCGGAAGACGTTAAAATTTCACTTGTTACCGTTGAAATTGCAAGCGATGCTTTTTCTCCAGAACTAACTGTACGCTTTGCACTCTTCTGCGCTTTTTTCGAATTTTCGAAAAAGTACTGCGCACTTTTCTTGTGGATCATGTCGAGTATTGTGCCGCCAATGACCATGATGACCATCAAAATGACATAACCCTGCATTACTGCGGGTGTTATGAACGCTGACATCTGTGAAAGCTCTGAGAAGGGATTGCTGGTAAACATTAAATTATCCTCATTGTGTTAGCTGTTTTTGCGAACCACGCCATGACGAACATCTACCTCAAGTGCCAGTAACTGATCCAGACGTCATCCTGAAATGTCGGCGTACAGGCGTGGGTTGCGAATTCTTGATTACGTAGTCGGCGTATAGTAAACGAGACCATGGCAAAGTACGACTTTCAGCATCGAAAACTTTTTTATATCCTCATAGATTCCTGTGGCGTACAAAAAAGACAAGCTCTCCCCACCCCCCAGGTCTCCTATAGTTTTTCTACTGACTTATAATCTAACACTAGTATAACTGACTGACTTAGTTAAAATAATTCACATTCCAACAATTTATCACCAAATACTAATATTACCAGGTTTTATGAGCGTCTTTTCAGCTATAGATAAAACTAATATGAGACATATCATTTAATCCAGATCGTTTTAGCATTCACGAACTCATGCATGCCAAGCCTTGATAACTCCCGCCCGTAGCCGGAATTCTTCACACCACCAAACGGCAACCGCGGGTCACTCTTCACCAGGCCGTTCACAAAGGCACAGCCACATTCCAGTTGCCTTGCAATGCGCTCACCGCGCGCACTGTCCTGCGTCCAGACACTGCCGCCGAGGCCAAACTCGGTGTCGTTGGCAATACGTATGGCATCTGCCTCGTCTGCTGCGCGGATGATGCTGGCAACCGGCCCGAACAATTCTTCATGGTAGGCGCACACATCCGGCGTCACCCGGTCCAGTATCGAGGCCTGGTAATAGGCACCGCTGCCACTTTCAAAGTTACAACCGG
>Ga0209165_10000591_pt1 | contig 12438 bp, 9 predicted proteins | sample tdAd001_FD_187122 | JGI IMG/M metagenome (GOLD analysis project Ga0209165, IMG submission 187122) | Marine sediment microbial communities from the Atlantic coast under amendment with organic carbon and nitrate - tdAd00.1 (SPAdes)... | ecosystem: Environmental > Aquatic > Marine > Coastal >... | reverse complement strand
TCGAACCGCCGACCCTCGCCTTGTAAGGGCGATGCTCTCCCAGCTGAGCTAAGCACCCGGTGTAGCCAAAAAAGGGGCGCTAGTTTACTGCGTCTTTTAGAGCTTTGCCAGCCTTAAATGCAGGCACATTTGAAGCTTTAATCTGGATGGTTTCACCGGTGCGGGGATTACGTCCGGAACGAGCATCGCGGTGGCGAACGAGGAAAGTTCCAAAGCCCACTACTGTAACCTGGCCTCCTGATTTCAGAGCTTCTGTCACTGTTGCAATGACTCCATCGACTGCACGTGCGGCATCAGCCTTACTCAAATCAGCAGCAGTTGCAACACCATCAATTAATTCGGATTTATTCATTAGATTTTTCCATTTGGTTAAGTTGATATATTTTTAGCCCGAAGGGCGGACAGACAACGCAAGTCTGGAATTTACTTTTGCTTGTTATAGTTGTAGTTGAGCTCTTAATTGTGCTCGCACGATCCCCCATCCCGAGCGTCGAATTAAACCAACAGCAGCCTTTAGGGTCAACCTTAAAACGCGAAAAACCTCAAATAAGTCGCATTATTTACGCAAACAACTAGTGCGCTCTGACTCCAGATGACTTTTTATCTTTCACCTTGGGCTTTGGTGGGTCACCGGCAGCTATCGAACCCTTGGGTAAAGGGGTCGGTTGATGAGCAAGTGCAACCTCAAGTACCTGGTCAATCCAGCGCACCGGGATGATTTCCAGCTTGGCCTTGATATTATCGGGAATCTCTGCCAGATCTTTCTCGTTTTCTTCCGGGATCAAAACCTTGCTAATGCCGCCACGATGAGCGGCCAGAAGTTTCTCTTTTAACCCACCTATTGGCAATATCTCACCACGCAGCGTTATTTCCCCTGTCATCGCGACTTCGGCTTTTACCGGGATCTCGGTCAATGCAGAAACCAGCGCCGTACACATGCCGACACCTGCACTAGGTCCATCCTTGGGGGTGGCTCCTTCCGGAACGTGGATATGGATATCCTTGTTTTCATTAAAATCGGGACTGACCCCGAGAATTTCGGAGCGACTTCGCACTACGGTCATCGCCGCCTGAATAGATTCCTTCATCACGTCGCCCAATTGTCCGGTCTGGACGAATTTTCCCTTACCATCGACCACGGCAGATTCGATAGTTAACAACTCGCCACCGACTTCTGTCCACGCGAGCCCGGTAACCTGACCAACCTGATCCTTCGCGTCGGCGGAGCCAAACCGAAAACGCTTCACACCCAGATACGTTTCAATATTTTTTGCAGTGATAGTCAGTTTCTTGATACTCGATTTCAGCAGCATGGCTTTAACCGCCTTGCGGCAAATCTTGGAAATCTCGCGTTCGAGATTACGCACCCCGGCTTCCCGGGTATAGCGCTGGATAATTTCGAGCACGGCGTCCTGTTTGATTACAATCTCACCTGGCTTCAGCCCATTTTCCTTGATCTGTTTTGGCACAAGGTACTTGATTGCAATATTCAGTTTCTCGTCTTCGGTATAACCGGGGATACGAATTACTTCCATACGATCGAGCAAGGGGCCGGGGATATTCATACTGTTTGAAGTGGCCACGAACATGGTGTCGGAAAGATCGAATTCGACTTCCATGTAATGGTCCGCAAAGGTATAGTTTTGCTCGGGATCGAGCACCTCGAGCAAGGCTGACGCCGGATCACCACGAAAATCCATCGCCATCTTGTCGATTTCATCGAGCAGAAACAAAGGATTTCTAACCTTCACCCGTGAAAGGTTTTGAATAATTTTTCCCGGCATCGAGCCAATATAGGTACGGCGATGCCCTCTGATTTCAGACTCGTCACGCACCCCGCCCAACGACATGCGCGAAAACTTTCGATTGGTAGCCCTTGCGATGGAGCGACCGATTGAAGTCTTACCCACGCCTGGTGGACCTACCAGGCACAATATCGGACCTTTCAACTTACGCACACGTTGCTGTACCGCGAGGTACTCAAGAATTCGTTCCTTAACCTTCTCAAGACCGTAATGATCTTCTTCCAGTACTTTTTCGGCCTGTGCCAGGTCGCGCCTGATCTTGGACTTCTTTTTCCAGGGTACGCTAACCAGCCAGTCTATATAGTTGCGCACCACGGTCGCCTCGGCCGACATCGGCGACATCATTTTCAATTTGTTAAGTTCAGAGTCAGCTTTTTCACGCGCCTCTTTCGGCATCCCTGACTCTTCGATTTTCTTTTGCAGATCCTCTAATTCATTAGGGGCATCGTCCATGTCGCCGAGTTCTTTTTGAATGGCTTTCATCTGCTCGTTCAAATAGTACTCGCGCTGGCTTTTTTCCATTTGCTGTTTTACGCGTCCACGAATGCGCTTCTCGATTTGCATTAACTCGATTTCACCTTCGATCTTACTCATGATGTGTTCGATGCGTTCCCGTGGATCCTGAATTTCGAGGATGTCCTGTTTTTCATCGAGTTTTAACGACATATGTGCGGCGATGGTATCGGCGAGCCTGCTTGGATCGTCGATGCCCGATAATGAGGTCAGGATTTCGGGGGGTACCTTTTTGTTCAGCTTGACGTATTGATCGAACAGGTTTAATACCGAGCGCAGCAGGACTTCGGCTTCACGATCATCCACCAGGCTTGATTTTTCCAACAATTGAATAGCCGCGGAATAGTACTCGTTGGTTTCCAGCAAGCTATCAACCGTAACCCTGTCACCACCCTCAACCAAAACCTTGATCGTTCCATCGGGGAGTTTGAGCATTTGCAAAATAGTGGAGAGCGTACCAATCTGATACAGGTCTTCCTGTCCGGGATCATCGACCTCGGCGTTTTTTTGCGCCAGTAACAAAATTTTCTTGTTGTCAGCCATCGCAGCCTCGAGCGCGAGAATCGATTTTTCGCGGCCGACAAAAAGCGGGATGACCATATGCGGATAGACCACTACGTCGCGTAGCGGTAATACTGGTATCAGTTGCCTGTCCTGTGGTTCAGCAAGCAGATTATCTTGATAGTCTGACATAAATGCCTCAAAGCTTAAGTCTCGGGTCTATATGGGTGTCAATAAACCTATTTCAACCCGGCACCAAAGCCTGGGCCCGGGTCTACTCGTCAGAAGCCGCGCGTTGCATTTCTCCACCCTCATAGATGACATAGGGCTGGGCGTGACCTTCGATTACCGCGGCATCTACCACTACCTTGCTGACATTATCCATCGCGGGTAAATCGTACATGATTTCGAGCAGGGTATTTTCGAGTATGGTGCGCAGGCCACGTGCGCCCGTTTTTCGTGCCATCGCTTTTTTAGCGACCGCATTGAGTGAATCCGTTCGAAATTCAATATCACAGCCTTCTATTTCGAACATTTTCTCGTATTGCTTGGTAATCGCATTTTTGGGCTCGGTGAGAATTCTCACCAAAGCATCCTCGTCAAGCTCTTCGAGCGTGGCGACCACCGGTAAGCGGCCAACGAACTCGGGGATCAGACCGTATTTGATCAGGTCTTCGGGCTCTACCTTGCTAATAACTTCACCAAACAGGTCTTTCTTGTCCTTGCTTTTGACATCTGCGCCAAAACCAATGCCACCTTTTTCAGATCGATGCAGAATAACCTTGTCCAGTCCCGCAAATGCGCCACCGCAAATGAACAATATTTTACTGGTATCAACCTGTAAAAATTCCTGCTGCGGATGTTTTCTACCACCTTGCGGCGGTACCGACGCAACAGTTCCTTCGATAAGTTTTAATAATGCCTGTTGCACCCCTTCACCTGACACATCCCGGGTGATCGAAGGATTATCCGACTTACGCGAAATCTTGTCGATTTCATCGATATAGACGATTCCCGTTTGCGCTTTTTCAACATCATAGTCACATTTCTGCAACAGCTTCTGGATGATATTTTCAACGTCTTCGCCCACGTAACCAGCTTCGGTAAGAGTAGTGGCATCGGCAATCGCAAAGGGTACATTGAGCAGTCTCGCCAGGGTTTCAGCCAGCAGGGTCTTGCCCGATCCAGTGGGGCCAATCAGCAGGATATTACTCTTGGATAGTTCGATGTCGTCCTTGATGTGGCCGACTTCCAGGCGTTTGTAATGGTTGTACACTGCCACCGCCAGCACTTTTTTGGCGCGGCTCTGCCCGATGACATACTCGTCGAGAACTTTAAAAATTTCATGGGGGATGGGAAGCTTGCTTTCAGCGTCCTCACTATTTTCGTGGATTTCCTCGCGAATGATATCGTTACAGAGGTCCACGCATTCATCGCAGATGAAAACCGACGGGCCTGCAATCAGTTTCCTGACCTCGTGCTGGCTTTTGCCGCAAAATGAGCAATAAAGCAGCTTCTCGTCTTTATTCTTGGATCTTTCGTCACTCATACCAAACTACCGAAACCTAGTACCCAACTGTTCTGATAATATTAGACCAAACCGCTGAGCACAACCGAAAATAACGCTTTTCTACCAGCCCGTCACAGATTAGACAAATGAAGACTGTCTATTCTGTGTCACCTTTCCCATCTGGGTCGGCACGTGAGGTTAAAACTTGATCGATAATTCCATACTCAACTGAGGTTTCAGCACTCATGAAATTATCGCGCTCAGTATCCTGATCGATCGCGCTTTCCTTCTTCCCGGTATGATCAGCGAGCAGTTTGTTAAGCCTGGCCCTTACCGCCAGAATCTCCTTGGCATGAATTTCAAAATCGCTCGCCTGCCCCTGGAAACCGCCTAGCGGCTGATGGATCATGACACGTGAGTGTGGCAGACCATAGCGTTTTCCGGCACTACCACCGGCGAGCAAAATCGCTCCCATGCTGGCGGCCTGCCCCGTACAAAGCGTACTCACATCAGGCTTGATGAATTGCATGGTGTCATAAATCGCAAGGCCCGCGGTTACCGAACCACCCGGACTATTGATGTACAGCGATATATCTTTATCGGGATTCTCGGATTCCAGAAACAGCAGCTGCGCAACGATCAAGTTTGCCATGTGGTCTTCAATCGGACCGACCACGAAAATCACGCGCTCCTTGAGTAAGCGGGAATATATGTCATAGGCTCGTTCGCCGCGTGCGGATTGCTCGACTACCATCGGTACCAGGTTGGCCTGGGTATCCAGGTAGTCAGGTATTATTGAAGTTAAAGCAGTGCTGCGAAGATTATCTTTCATGGGGTATCCGAGTCTGTTTTATAATTTAAATGTTGCCGTTCATCAAGTCATCGAAACTGGTTTTCTGTTCAGTGACGCTGGCTTTATCCAGGATATGGGTAACGACCTGATCTTCAAGCACCATGCCTTCGATGCCTGAACGGGCTTGCTGATTTTGCCGATAATAGTCACGTACTTGATCAGGCTGCTCATAGGAGATCGCCATTTCTTCTATAGTCGACTCTACAAGGTCTTGATTTAACTCTATTTTTTCCTGTTTTATGACTTCCGAGATAAGCAATCCAAGTTGCACCCGCCGGGTCGCTTCTTCGTTGAATAATGCGTCTGGAAATGCCGCTTCGTCCATCGACTCCGGATCATGGCCCATACGTTGTGCGGCCTGCGTGCGTAAACTCTTTACTTCTTCGGCGACCATGGCGCTGGGGGCAATGATAGCATTGTGTTCCAACAGGCCCGACATCACCCTGTTCTTCAAACTCGCTTTAAGGCGATCGTTTTTCTCTTTTTCCATGTTGGCTCGTATATCGGCACGCATTTTCTCCAGGTCTCCATCCTCGACACCAAAGCCCCTGGCAAATTCTTCGTCAAGTTCGGGCAATTCCGGCTTCGAGACGCTGGTCGCCTTGAGGGTAAACTCCGCTGTTTTACCGGCGACGTCAGCGCCATGGTAGTCTTCGGGGAAATTGACTTCGACAGTCCTCTGCTCGGAGGCTTTAATCCCCTCGAGCCCGGACTCGAACTCCGGCAGCATTTGCCCGGCTCCTATTTCAACCGGCATATCTTTGCCGGCGCCACCTTCGAACAGCTCACCATCGATGCGTCCTTCAAAATCCACCATCACCTGGTATCCCTTTTTGGCCGCGACTTTGCTTTGTTCCCAGGTTTTGCGTTGTTCGCGCAATTTTTGCAGCATCGCGTCGAAATCCTTATCCGTGATTTCAACCAATGGTTTTTCCACCTCGATTGAGTCCAGCACGAGTTCCTCGACTTCCGGAAACACTTCGAAAGTTGCGGTATACGACATGTCTTCTTTTTCTTCGCTGCTGACCGAGTCGATACTTGGCATACCAGCCGGGCGCACTTTTTCCTGGATCAGTGCTTCCTGGTAGCTCGTTTCGATGACATCACCGATCACTTCCTGGCGGACATGGCCGCCAAACTTTTGCTGCACCACCTTCAACGGCACTTTACCGGGACGAAAACCATCTATACGGACGGTTTTACTCAAATCCTTAAGCTTCTTTTCCACTGCTTCGCTGACGCGTTCGGACGGAATTTGAACCGTCATTCTGCGTGCCAGACCGTCAAGGGTTTCAATTGATACTTGCATGTCAAATCTCGTGATTTTTTACTGGGAGATAATTGTAAATTGCGGCCGGTCGAACTTAATGCGCCGATCTTGAAGAATGTGCCGCTACACCTGGAAGTGGGTGATGTCCTAAAAAGTGGCGCGGATTATACCCACGTCAGTGCCAGTTGTCAGCCAATTTTTACGCTAGTTAAAAGCGGTCAATGCCTGGCCAGGCCGGTAATTTTGCCGTTCTACAAACATCAGGCGGTCAGCATCGTTGCAAATTGAAAATTGGTGCGAAAGGAGAGACTCGAACTCTCACATCAAAGATACCAGAACCTAAATCTGGCGCGTCTACCAATTCCGCCACTTTCGCATGATGGTGCTATTTAATCGTATAACCCGCCCTGAGGTCATATCGACATCATTCGATGCCAGAATTCAGGGCGCCTGCTTGCAGGCGCCCTTAATATGGGGTGGACGATGGGGATCGAACCCACGACAACAAGAATCACAATCTTGCACTCTACCAACTGAGCTACGCCCACCATAAAATGGTACGCCCGGCAGGATTCGAACCTGCTACCCTCGGCTTAGAAGGCCGATGCTCTATCCAAATGAGCTACGGGCGCTCAGGATACCTTTCTAAGGGTCTATTTTAGGCGATTGCGGCGTTGGCGCCGTGCTCGGATCCTCACGTATGCTCGAATACGTTGTGGTCCTACGCGCGGTGCCGCCTTGCACTCACCTAAAATAGACCCTTAGAAAGGTATCCTCGATTCACATATACCACCGGGTTCCAAGGTCTGCGAACAGACCACTGGTTCTAAATTTGGTCGGGGTGGAGAGATTCGAACTCCCGACCCACTGCTCCCAAAGCAGTTGCGCTACCAGGCTGCGCTACACCCCGAACAAGGCGCGGAATCATACGCCGATCAAAAATGATCGTCAATTGAATAGCCTTGTTAATTGCTTGTTTAAGTGGACGTTTTAATCAGTAATCGGGATTAGCCCCGGCGCCAGCGAGTACCGTTCGCACCGTCCTCGATAATAATACCGGCGGCGACTAACTCGTCACGAATACGATCGGCGTCAGCCCAGTTTTTATCGGCACGGGACTGCAAGCGCTGCTCGATCAGCTCATCGATTGCCACATTGCTCAGACCTGCACCCTGTCCACTGCCGGATTTCAAAAAATCTTCGGCATCGGCCTGCAGCAACCCGATTATACCCCCGAGGTAGCGTAACAGGCTGGCTAACGCATGTTGTGCGCCCTGCTGCTCGCTTTTTGCGCGATTTATATCACGTGCCAGGTCGAACATTACCGCGATTGCGCTGGCGGTATTAAAGTCATCGTTCAAGGCCTGCTCGAAGCGCTTCTGATACTCACTATCAGCAGCTACCTCGACCGTTTCCGTGTCCTGTAAGGCGGTATAAAACCGCTGCAGGGCCGAACGGGCATGGTCAAGCTGTTCCTCGGAATAATTGAGCTGACTGCGGTAGTGGCTGCTGACTATAAAGTAGCGTATTTCTTCAGCACGATAGTTTTCCAGCACTTCGCGCAAGACAAAAAAATTGCCGAGTGACTTGGACATTTTTTCTTCGTTGACGCGGACGAAGCCGTTATGCATCCAGTAGTTGACAAATTTCTCTCCATTGCAGGCTTCGCTCTGGGCAATTTCATTTTCATGATGCGGAAACTGCAAGTCCTGTCCGCCGCCATGAATATCAAAATGATTTCCCAGCAAGCTATTCGACATCGCCGAACATTCGATATGCCAGCCGGGTCGTCCATCGCCAAAGCTGGAGGGCCAGCTCGGTTCTCCCGGCTTGGCTGATTTCCACAATACAAAATCGAGCGGATCCCGCTTGCCCGCGTCTATATCCACCCGTTCTCCGGCACGTAGTTCATCAATCTTTTTACCCGATAACTTGCCATAACCCTCAAACTTCGAGACTGAAAAATAGACATCGCCATTTTCGGCCTGGTAGGCATATCCCTGCTGCTGCAAACGTTCGATCATCGTCAGCATTGGTTCGATGGTATCGGTTGCACAGGGCTCCATATCAGGACGCAAAACGCCGAGCGCATCGGCATCCTGGTGCATTGCGTCGATGAAGCGCCGGGTCAGGTGAAAATATTCCTCACCGTTTTCTATGGCGCGATTGATGATCTTGTCTTCAATATCGGTGATATTGCGTACATAGGTGACTTCGTAACCCAGGTGCTTGAGGAAGCGGTAAACGATATCGAACACCACCAGCACGCGAGCATGCCCGATATGACAATAATCGTAAACTGTCATACCACAGACATACATCCGCACTTGCCCTGGAACGATTGGTTCGAAGGTTTCTTTTTTGTTGTTCAGGCTATTGTAAATGGTCAGCATCGCCGCCTTGTCTATCGGGTCATGAATTTACAGGGCGGAGTGTAAAAGATGATTTCAACAAGCGATACCGTTAATTCTTTGCCGGCTTCCCTCAGCGCGGACAAATCAGTAGAATCCGCGTGCTTACATAAACTGGAATGCTGATGAAAAAAACGCTACTTCCGATCGGGATCGTGCTCGCAGCCATTCTATCCCTGGTACTTTATCCTTACATCAAAGGTGACAACGCAATGAACGCAACAGCCGCAGACAACCCTACCGTGTTAATAGAAACCACGATGGGTAACATCACCATCGAACTCGACATGCAAAACGCGCCCATCAGTAGTGAGAATTTCCTTACTTACGTCGATGACGGTTACTTTGTCGATACCACCTTTCACCGCATTATTCCCGACTTCATGATTCAGGGTGGCGGCATCACCGCTGATATGCAGGATAAGCCGAGTAAGCGAGCAGCGATCGAAAATGAAGCTAACAACGGACTTAAAAACGACCGCGGCACACTGGCGATGGCACGCACCGGTGAGCCGCATTCAGCAACCTCACAGTTTTTTATCAATCATGCCGATAATGGATTTTTGAATTTTACCAGTGAGTCGACGCAGGGCTGGGGCTACGCTGTATTCGGCAAGGTAACCGACGGCATGGATATAGTCGACGCCATGGCCCAGGTTCCTACCGGAAACAAAGGCGGTCATCAAAATGTTCCACTCGAAACCATCACCATAACCGGAGTCAGTCGCCAGTAATTCCGGTGTGCAGGCATGAGCGACGAATACCTGTTCATATCTGATTGTCATCTCGACGCCAGTCGGCCAGAGGTGACAGCGACGCTGCTCCATTTTCTTGATAAACGGGCCGCAACGGCCCGTTATCTGTTTATTCTGGGAGATTTGTTCGAGGTCTGGCTGGGCGACGACGATCCTGCACCCGAACACCAGCAGGTAATCGCCTTACTGCGACAGCTGGGGCGAAATACTAATGTATTTTTCATGGCCGGGAACCGGGATTTTCTGCTCGGCAAAGCCTTCGCTGATACGACCAAAATAACCCTGCTCGATGAGCCACATCTGCTGCAACTTGATAAAACCAGGGTAGTACTGGTTCATGGCGATACCCTTTGTACCGACGATCACGACTACCAGGCCTTTCGCGCGATGGTACGGGCATCGGAGTGGCAATCCAGGTTCCTGGCAAAGCCACTGCTGGAACGTCAACAACTGGCGGCGCAGATGCGCAGCCATAGCGTCGATGCGATGGCACAGAAACCCTCGCAGATTATGGATGTCAATCCAACTGCGGTACAGGATTGCTTCGACAATAACCAGGCTAGCGTCATTATCCATGGGCATACCCATCGTCCCGCAGTACATCGCTATGATTCAAACCGATCCAGGATCGTTCTCGGGGACTGGCATCAGGAGCCAAGCTACCTGAGCTGGAAACGGGAGCAGGGATTCGAACTACACGACCCGAGGGTTAATTAACCCGGCGACAATATGTATGTCACCGGGTTAACGGATACTCTCCTCCAGCGCGCCAAGTTCGGCAGCCTGGAATCCGGCTTCGATACGTGCCGGCCAATTGAATGGACCGCGCAGTTTACCACCCATGTAGATGTCGATCAGCTCGCGAAAAGTTTCGTCGGCAGCAAGCCCCTGTTGCGCGCACAGCTGCTGATACCAGTGATTACCAATGCGGACATGCCCGACTTCATCTCGATATATGGTTTCCAGTATCTCGACTGCAACCTGATCGCCGAGCTGCTTAAACTTTACGATCATTGCGGGAGTAACATCCAGACCTCGTGCTTCCATGACGCGAGGCACCAGGGCCATACGATGCAACACATTGGCTCGGGTCTTGCAAACCATATCCCACAAGCCTCGATGCGCACGGTGAGCGCCATAACAACTCCCGCGTCGCCCGAGTTCCTGCGACAATAGCTGAAAATGCCGGGCTTCCTCGCTCGCCACCAGTAGCCAGTCGCTGACAAACTGCCGCGGCATCTGACGAAAGCGATATGCCGCGTCAAGGGCTATATTGATCGCGTTAAACTCGATATGCGCAAAAGCATGTAACAGGCAAATTCGTCCCGACTCAGTCGCAACACTGCGGCGTTCCAGTTTTCTGGGGTCGACCAGTTCAGGTTTTTGTGGACGCCCTGGATCATCAAATGGCAGAATTACCGATTGTGGCTGGTAACCCAGCTCGCCCTGCCGCCAGTCATGATGTAACTGCGTCGTCAATTCACACTTATGGTCCGCATTCGACGCCAGAATTGCGGCCTCGATCTGCTGGAAAAGTTCAGCCATCCAGACCCCGCGACAAGTCAGCAACAATATCATCGATATTTTCCAGCCCCACTGCGACCCGGATCAAACCCTCACCGATACCGGTGCGGGCTTTGAGTTCGTCGCTAACCCGCCCATGGGTAGTGGTCGCCGGGTGAGTTATGGTGGTTTTGACATCGCCAAGATTGGCGGTTATCGAAACCATATCGGTGGCATCAATTACGCGCCAGGCATGTTCACGACCACCCTTGACCACAAATGAAACCACGCCGCCAAACCCGCTCTGCTGTGATTGCGCAAGCTCATGCTGGGGATGCGATTCAAGACCTGGATGGTACACCCGCTCCACCGCGGGATGTTGCTGTAGAAATCTGGCCACCTGTGTTGCCTGCTGCGAATGGGCATTCATGCGCAAAGATAGTGTCTCCAGCCCTTTCAACGCAACCCAGGCATTGAACGGACTCATGCTCGGACCGGTGGTACGAAGGACTGCAAAAATATCTTCATTAACCAGCGGTTTGGGCCCAACCACGGCGCCGCCGACAATACGTCCCTGCCCATCCAGGTACTTGGTCGCGGAATGCACGATCAAATCGGCGCCAAGTTCCAGCGGACGTTGCAGTACCGGGGTACAAAAGCAGTTATCAACCACCAGCAGGCAATTGTTTTCATGTGCCAGATCTGCCAATGCCCGGATATCGGCGATCTCCATCAGTGGATTCGATGGTGTCTCCAGGAATAGAAAACGCGTATTGCCGCGAATTGCCTGTTTCCAGTCGTCCAGATCTATCAGATCGACAAAGCTGGTTTCGATACCAAAGCGTGGTAAATACTTACTAAAGAGCGTTGTGGTGGTGCCGAAAACCGAACACGAACTGACAATATGATCTCCCGCTTGCAGCATAGCCACGCACAGGCTCATGATCGCCGCCATCCCCGATGCGGTTGCAACACAGGCTTCACCCCCTTCCATCGCTGCCAGGCGTTCCTCGAAAGCCTGCGTCGTGGGATTGGTAAAGCGCGAGTATATGTTGCCGGGTTCATCGCCGGCGAAACGGGCCGCAGCCTGGGCAGCGTTTTCAAATACAAAGCTCGAAGTCGCAAATATCGCTTCGCTATGCTCGAGTTCAGCGGTACGTCGATGACCGCTTCTTATGGCGAGCGTGTCAAAACCAAAACTATTATCTGTCACGGAGTTTCTCCAATATCGAAAAACTCGGGGAGGGGTCAGGTACGGAAAGAATTCGGGACCACCCTCTTTAGCAAATTTATATATGGAATCATGTTGTGATTCAC
>Ga0209165_10000590_pt1 | contig 12441 bp, 14 predicted proteins | sample tdAd001_FD_187122 | JGI IMG/M metagenome (GOLD analysis project Ga0209165, IMG submission 187122) | Marine sediment microbial communities from the Atlantic coast under amendment with organic carbon and nitrate - tdAd00.1 (SPAdes)... | ecosystem: Environmental > Aquatic > Marine > Coastal >... | reverse complement strand
ACGAAATGTCTTGCCGGGCGCGTCGAACACAACGGCAACGTGCGCAGACGGCTGTTCGCGCACGAGCTTGTTGATCATCGACAAGACGCCGTGCAGCGCACCCGTGGGTTCGCCCGCAGAATTGGTCAGGTTGGGTAACGCGTGGTACGCCCTGTACAGGTAGGACGAACCGTCGATCAATACCAGGTCAACGCCGGACATCAGCAAAATTCCGGCTTACTGACTTTCGTCGTCCTCGCCGTCCTCGTCGCTTTCTTCCTCGGCCTCGGGCGGCGGTTGCGGCACATTGATGGAGCTCGGATCACCGGGCACATACAGAGGCCCGCTCTGGCCACAGCCAGCCAGGATTCCAAGGAGGAACAACGTCGTTAAGGTGATGCAAATGGATTTCATGAGGTTCGACCCAATCGGGAGACTGGTCGATTATAGAGGGCTGACCGTTACTTTGAATAGCGTTTGGCCACCTGGCGGTAGGCATCGCGAAACGGCATACCGTCCTCGGTGACGAGACGGTAGGCCTCTTCGGTGGCAAAAATGCCGTCATCGAGCTCGATGTTCTCTGGCAGGAAGCTTATACCATCGAGCAGGTAGGCCATGACGTCGACGCTGTCCACTGCGAGGTCGATACCGCGGAACAGGGGTGCTTTTAGCCGCTGCAGGTCGCGCTGGTAACCGGACTGCAGCTTCGCGGTGATCATTAGCGACTCATCAAGACAGGCTTGCGCCGTGCCCGATGCGGCACGCAGCAGTTCCAGCACATCCGGGTTGCGCTTTTGCGGCATGATCGATGATCCGGTCGTGACGTCGGCAGCCAGTGTGACGTAGGCGAACTCCTGCGTATAGAAAAGCAGCAGGTCAGTCGCCATACGGCCAAGATCCTGCAACAACAAGGTGATTTCGAACAGCAGCGTGCTCTCCGCCTTGCCCCGTGACAACTGCACGGACGTGACCGGAACCTGTGTCTCATCAAAGCCGAGTTTCGTCGTCGTCATGTCGCGATCCAGCGGCAGGCCGGGCGTGCCATACCCGGCCGCGCTGCCGAGCGGGTTCTTGTTGATGCGACGCCGTGCCGATTGTAGCCCTGCCACCGCGTCCGCAAATGCCTCGTCGAAACCGCCGCACCAGAGTGCAACCGAGGAAGGCATCGCATGCTGCATGTGCGTGTAACCGGGCAGGGCGACCTCGCCTTGCCGGCTGCTTACGCCGGCAATCGACTGGCGCAGTTTCTCTATCCGGCCAGACAGGTCGATCGCGGCATCACGCAGGTAAAGACGTAATGCCGTCAAAACCTGGTCATTGCGAGAGCGCCCGAGATGCAGTCGCGCTCCGGCATCTCCGATCTCCCGGGTCAGTCGTGACTCGAGCGCCGTATGCACATCCTCGTCTTCGAGGCTGATGCTCCACTCGCCAGCGGCAAAGCTCGCCTCGAGCGCGCCAAGGCCGTCGCGTATTGCCGTGCAGTCCTCGTCAGTGATCAGCCCGGTTGCCGCAAGCATCTCGGCGTGAGCGATAGAGCCTTTGACATCGTGAGACACGAGTCGCGCGTCGAGCATGTGATCCTCGCCGGCCGTGTAGCGCAGCACGCGCTCGGCAAGCGGCAGACCTTTTTCCCAGAGACGGGTCATGACGTCGGGCCGCCTTGCTCGGCCGGTGACAGGGCAGCGATGTCATTGACGACAAGTGTTCCAGTGCCCTCGTTCGTAAATACTTCGAGCAACAGGCTGTCCGGTACTTTGTAGGAAATGACGTGCACGCGACTAACGCCGTTGGCAAGTGCCGCGTCGATCGCGGCCGCCTTCGGCAACATTCCATCAGCGATTTTGCCGTCATCCCGGAGCTTGTCGAGCGCCGCGCGATCGATGTAACTGATGAGCGACTGCGGGTCGTTGATGTCCTCGAGCACGCCTGCAGCGCCGGTCAGGAGAATCATTTTTTCGGCACCGAGTTCTGCCGCGATCGCGGCAGCGACGGTGTCTGCATTGATGTTGAGTATGGTGCCCGATTCATCACAGGACAGCGGGCTGACTACCGGCATCAGGCCATTGTCGAGCTGCTTCACGAGTATGTCGGCTTCGACAGAATCGATGTCCCCGACAAATCCATAGTCGATGGACTCGTCGCCGTCACGTTCGACCGGGGGTCGGCGATGTGCGCGAATCAGCCCCGCGTCGATACCGCTGATGCCAACCGCGGGAATTTGCAGATCGCGGCACGATGCCAGCACCCGTGTGTTTATCTGCCCGTTGAGAACCATAGTCGCAACGTCGAGCGATGCGTCATCGGTAACGCGGCGGCCGTCAACGAACGTAGTGTCCAGTCCGAGCGCTGTTGCCAGTTGCGTCGACTGCGGGCCACCACCATGGATCAGGACGACGCGAATGCCGACCTGGTGGAGGATGCCAACCTGCTCCATCAGTGCGCTGGTCTGTGCCGGGTCGACGAAAATCTCACCGCCCGCTTTGACAACGAAAACCTTGCCCTTGAACAGGCGGATATACGGTGCGGCGTGCCTGAGCGCCGAGACAACGATTGCGCGGTCTTTCTTAGTCGTCATGATGCGCCACCGAGCATCTGGTGCAGCACGGCCATCTGCGCAAGCATACGATTGCGCGCTTCGGCGATGACGATACTGCGGGGCCCGTCGAGCACGGGTTCGCTGACCACGACGCCGCGACGAACAGGCAAACAGTGCATGAAACGGCAATCGTCACGTGCATTTTCGAACCAGGGGTCATCGACGCACCAGTCGATCAGGTTTTCACGCAGTTTCTCATCGCCGAGCTTGTCGCCGTAATGCGCTGTCGATGACCAGGACTTCGCGTATATAACGTGTGCACCTTCCATCGCCTCGGAGCGATCGTCAGTCTCTCGCACCGATCCGCCGCTTTCCTCGGCCGCGAAAATCGCTTTTTGCATAACCGGTGCCGGCAGCTGGAAACCCTCGGGTCGCAGAACAGTAACGTCCATGCCGCGCTTCGCCGCCATGAATAAGGTCGAGGATGGCACGGCAAGTGGCAACGCCTTGGGGTGATAGGCCCAGCTCAGCACGAACTTGCCGTTATTGGCGGGGATGTCGAAGTCATCCAGCGTTTTCCAGTCGGCGAGATTCTGACAGGGGTGTCCCATCGCCGACTCCATGTTGATATAGGGTGTGTCGATCAGGTCTGTCAGCGCGGAGAATTCTGTCTCTGCCAGGTCGTGCTCGAGGTTTTTGCGCTCGGCAAATGCGCGAATACCGATGGCATCGCCGTAGGATGCGATGACCGGGACTGCTTCGCGAATGTGCTCTGCTGCTGCGCCGTCCATAACGATGCCAGGGCGGGATTCCAGCCCGTGAATCGACATTTCAGGTGAAATAACGAAAGAGCCACCGCCAAGTCGCGTCATTGCGGCCTGGAATGACGCAAGCGTTCTGAGTGATGGGCTGAGAAACAGGAGTGACAGCACTTTGCCGCGCAGCGCCACGGGTTCCGGGTTAACGTCAAGGCGCGCGGCGAGCTCCAGAAGTGCGGTAATTTCATCATTGGAAAAATCGGCAAGGTCGTTAAAGGCTTTCATTGCGGTCTCTTTTTGTTGCTCGGTGCCAGCGACTCGAGTACCTGGGCGAGTCGGTCGACATGATTTGATTCGAGTATAAGGGGGGCCAGGATGCGCAGCACGTTGGGGTCGCCACTTGTGCCGGTCAGGATGTCATTTTCGAGCAATGTGTCGCGAACCTCAACGGCTGGGCGATCGCACACGAGCCCAAGCAGCAGGCCCATGCCCTGGATTTTCAAAACGGGCCCTTTGATGCATTGCTCCCGTATTTGCGCCTCTCGCTCGCGAACATTTCGCAGCAGGTTTTCGGACTCGATAGTGTCAATGACAGCATTGATCGCGGCGGCGGCGACCGGGCCGCCTCCAAATGTCGTGCCGAGAGCTCCAGGCCCGAAACGCGACGCAATATCTTCGTTGCAGAGCAAGGCGCCACAGGGAATTCCACCACCTAGCGCCTTCGCCGTTGTCAGGATGTCGGGCGTGATCTGATGTGCCTGAACGGCGAAATACTGGCCGCTGCGGCCCATGCCCGACTGCACTTCGTCGGCAATCAGCAGGACGCCATGCCGCCGCGTGCAATCGCGCAGGGTTGTCATGAACTCATGCGAAAGATCGTACGCGCCGGCGACGCCCTGGACAGGTTCGACAATCACGGCTGCGATATCTTTGTCGATCATCTTCTCTGCGGCATCACAGTCGTCGCGCAAAATGAAGTCGACATCGAAAGGCAGCCGCGGAAAGCCGTACCATTTCTGCGAGTTCCAGGTGACTGCGCCTGCCGCAGCCGTGCGACCGTGAAAGCCCTGTGTGATCGCAAGAACTTTCTTGCGGTGAGTCACGACACAGGCCATGCGCAGCGCGTTTTCATTGGCCTCAGCGCCCGAGTTGACGAAAAACACGCGACTGAGGTCGTCCGGTGCGATCGCCGTCAACTTTTCGGCGGCAAGTGCGCGCACTTCGAGCGCAACCGCATTGCTCTGGAATAGCAGGCGTGCGCTCTGGTCGCTGATAGCCTTAACAAGTCGAGGGTGTCCGTATCCGAGGGCGGCTACGGCGTGGCCGCCGTACAGGTCGAGCACGCGACGGCCGTCCGTTGTAAAGATATCGCACCCTGAAGCGCTCTCTGGCACGAACGGCAGCTGGCCATAAACCGGGAGTGTCGTCGCCGCCTCGCGAGGCCGAGGGTCCGTATCCGCAATGTTTGTGCTGGCGCTCAGCATTCAGGTCCACCCTGGCGCAGCAGCCATTAGTCCCGCCGTCTCAGGCAGGCCCCACAGGCGGTTCATCCATTGCATGGCGCCGCCCGCCGCACCTTTGACGAGATTGTCGATCACGCTCATGACAACAACGGATTCGTCACCGCCTGCGACACCAATCCGACAGTTGTTGCTGGCCACCACGTCTTTGAGTTTCGGTGTACCGGCAATCACGTCCACGAACGGCGCGTTGGCGTAGGCGTCTTCGTAAACGCCCTGCAGCTGCTCGGTTGAAACGCGCCTGCTGGTCCGCGCCTGCACGGTGGCGTGGATGCCCCGTGCGAAGGGGCCAGAGTGCGGCACGAAGTGCACACGCGCTTGTTTGCCAGTTGCAGATTTGATCAATGCGGCAATCTCGGGCGCATGGCGATGTGCCAGAGGTTTGTAGGCGTACAGATTGCTATGCCGTTCCGGATGATGCGTGCCCGGTTGCGGGCTGCGTCCGGACCCGGTGCTGCCAGTGATGCCGGTAACGAAAACATCGGCGTCTGTTAGCCCAGAGTCGATTAGCGGGACTGTCGCGAGCAGGACCGCCGTTGCGAAGCAGCCGGGATGGCCGACGTGCTTGGCGTGCCACTGGCTTACGTGCTCCGGGACACCGGACTGAAACGCGTCGAGAAGTCCAGGTGCGCCGTGTTCGGTGTCGTAAACGACTTCATAGTCCGGTTGATTCGAATAGCGAAAGTCGGCCGATGAATCGACGACATGCACGGTGATGTTCTTCCTGTGCGTGTCGTCGAGCGCTTTTGCAATCAGCGCGGCTGAGGCGCCGTGCGGTGCGGCCGAGAATAACGCGAGATCGGAGCCTTCATCGATGGCGTCGAGCCAGCCGTCATAGCCGACAAAGCACGCGTCACCGTAAGCGGTTAACAGGTTGGCAAACGTCGACGCAATGGGTTCACCGTTGCGACTCTCTGACACCGCGGCCGCGAACTGCAGAGTCGGATGAGTGGCGATCAAACGCAGCAACTCACCACCGACGTAACCGCTCGCGCCCAGGACGACCGCATGGATATTCGAGCTCATGCGGCCTCCTTGTTGTCGAGCAAATCCGCGACAAGATCGCCCAGCGCGACGCCATGTGACAACGCATTGATTGCCGGAATGGATAGCCGTTCGTTGATTTGGTCAACGCCAACGGCGTTGTCGGTCGCCGGTCCCGTCACGACGGCCGGCTCGATCGAAAAATTGTCACGCAGTATGCGTGCGCCGCCCCACGCGGATACCGGGTCATTCGCACACAAGATGACGGCTGTAAATGCGTCACGAATCAGCTCGTCCGAGAGTATGGCTTCGACGCCGTAAGCGCCGAGCAGGCCATCGCCGAGTTCGAGAACGATGACATCCGGTTCGAGTTTGGCGAGACCGGAGAGAAGTGAGCGCGTCAGGGCGGGCCCGTTCTCGGCCGTGGTTGTGACGACACCAAGATCGGAAAATATCATCGTGTCCGACGCGCCGGCATCTTCCATCGTCAGGATATCGCGTCGTAGTGATACACCTGTGGCTTTGCATGCTGCGACATGCAGGCCACGGTGGCGTAGCCGTCCGACGATAGCGCATGCCGCTGCCGTCTTGCCTGAGTCCATACACGTTCCTGCAAGCGCAACGACGGGGACACCCTGTGTATTAAGAACGGCGGCCTCATCGAGTTGACTCGAACCGGCACGCGCCGGCACACCGATGCGCTCGCCGAGATAAGGAAAGTGCAGCACCGTGCCCAGCACTTCGCAGTCGAAGGGCGCGCCGACGTCAGGATTGGCGGAATCGCAGATGCCGAGAACGCCACCGATGTTCAGCAGCTGGATCGAATCGCCAATCTCGAGATGAGTCGGCAGGTGACCGGAATAGCCGCGTAGCGCCTTGCGATGACCAAGCGCACCGACGACGACGTCTCCCTGGTTAACGGTTGCCATGCGGCCGGAGGTCAGTTCAAGCTGGTTGTAGCGGGTCTTGTTATTGAGGACACGCACGGCGACGAGCACGCCCTCCTCGCATGGAATATCCGCCGACAGGCGCAGCTCGTGACCGAGTTCGCTGTGCTGCGCGACCGATGCGATTTTGTCGACGACGACGCTCTTCACGATACGTCTCCGCCGGCCCGTGTTTGCAACGATCCGGGCAGCGACAAAATGCGCGCGTAGCCGAGTGCGTCTGCGGCTGTCCATTCTCCGGCGGACTCGCCGTAGACGCCCTTGGTTGCTGCGAGCAGCGAATGCCCGGACTCCACACCTTCGATGAACAGGTTTCCCGGCTTCAATGAAAACCTGACCGTGCCCGTAACGCGTTGCTGCGATGAGGTCAGGAATGCTTCGATGTCGGCGCACACGAGGTCGAGCTGTTTGCCTTCGTGCACCAGGTCACCATAGACCGCGGCGACGCTGTCCTTAACGCGCATTTGCTGAGCACTCAGCACAAGTTTTTCGAGTTCGCGGTGCGCCGTAATCAACGTGATCGCGGCCGGCGCTTCGAAGGCAACTCGACCCTTGGTGCCGAGTACCGTGTCACCCAAATGAATGCCGCGGCCAATCCCATAGGCGCCAGCGAGGACTTCGAGCGCTTCGATCAAGGCCACAGGGGGCAGCGCATTACCGTCCAGTTTGACCGGAACGCCTGCCGCGAATTCGAGCGAGTGTTGCGTGGTTGGCTGCGGATCGCTGAATGCACTCGGAGAAAGAACCCACGCATCTTCAGGAAGCGTGTTCTCTGAGGTCAGGGTTTCCTGCCCACCAATAGTGATACCCCACAAGCCGCGATTGATCGAGTACGCGGAACCCTGTGCGGGTGGTGGCATGCCATGATCTTCGAGGTAAGCAAGCTGTTCGTCGCGCACCCAGTTGTTGTCCCGGACCGGTGCGAGGATCTCGAGCCCGGGATTCAATGTGCGCAAGGCGACTTCGAAGCGAACCTGATCATTACCGGCCGCAGTACAGCCATGTGCAACCGTTGTTGCACCGCGCTCTTTTGCGAGTTGCGCCAGCCGCGCTGCCTGCAATCCGCGTTCCGCACCCACGCAAAGAGGGTAAGCCTGTCCACGCAATACGTTACCGGCGATCAGGTGTTGAATAACGTCGCTGAAAAAGTCCTGCTTGCAGTCGATCAGGACATGCTCGATCGCGCCAAGCGCCATGGCTCGCTCTTCGAGTGCCGCTGCCGCATCAGCGTCGATACCGCCCGTATCGACCGTCGCTGTGATTACGTCACGGCTATAGGTCTCTTTGAGCCAAGGCACGCAGAATGACGTATCGAGGCCGCCGGAAAAGGCAAGAATAATGGGGGACAGGTCCTGGCTCACAATGGGGTCCTTTGGTTCACAATCAGGAGCGCGAGCGCTCGATTTTCGAGATGAGAATTTTCTGACTGGCCGCCGAATCAGATGCGACAAACACGGTGTCATCGCCGCCGATATTGCCGACCATCTCAGGCCAGCCGCTGCGGTCGAGTGCGAGGGCTACCCGCTGCGCCGCACCGATTGCCGTGCGAATTACCGTCAGGTTCGGTCCGGCCGGGGTGATGCTACGCAGGAAGTCGGCGACCTCCTGCAGTTCGTTGCGGCTCACCGAACTCGACGAGGGCAGCTCATAGCCCTGGTTCGTCTTGATCGCGCCGAGCTCCTTGAGGTCTCGGCTGACGCTGGACTGCGTGGCTACGAGGCCGCGATCGCTGAGCTCGTCAACGAGTGCCTGTTGCGTGTCCGCTGGGGCACGCAATAACAGTTGCCGGATCGTCTCGCGGCGCTGCAGCTGGTCTTCGGAAGAGTTGGGCATGAGCCATCTCGCATAAATATGCGCATAATAGTTACAAAATGCGCATACAGCGTCAACCCTCTATTTCGCATAAGATGCAAAAATGAATGACACCGTAGAATTTGAAACAGCGCCGAACCCGACTGGCAGTGTGATCTGGCTGCACGGCCTGGGCGCCGATGGCCATGATTTCGAGCCAATCGTGCCCGAGCTGCGATTGCCCGAAGGGTTGGCCCTGCGCTTTGTGTTTCCGCATGCCCCTGTCAGGCCGGTAACGCTTAATGGCGGCATGTCCATGCGTGCCTGGTACGACATATTCAGTCTCGACCGTGACGGTCCGGTGGACGAAGAGGGCATTCGCGCCAGTGGCGAGATACTTAATGACCTTATCCAGCGTGAACAGGATCGCGGCATCGCGGCAAATCGAATCGTTGTCGCAGGCTTCTCGCAGGGCGGCGCAATTGCGCTGCACGCGGCGTTGCGCTATCCGCAGCGTCTTGCCGGCCTGATGGCCTTATCAACCTACCTGCCGCTGATGAGCAGCTTCGACGCCGAGGTTATGCGAAACGAAGAAGCGGCCAATCAGGATATTTCGATCTTCATGGCACACGGCAGCTTCGATCCCGTATTGCCGATGCAAATGGGTACCTCGTCAGCCGAGTTACTGACCACAGCTGGTTTTAATATCGAGTGGCATGACTACCCGATGGCGCACGCCGTCTGCGGCGAAGAGATTGCGCACGTTCGGGACTGGTTACTGAGGGTTTACTCCGCCGAATGAATATCGTGAGTCGCCGGTAGTGTTTCCGTCAGGAGCAAATCGTCGTTCGCGAAAATGCCATCCTCCGGAGCTTCCTGCACGCACGATGGTTGAACAGCGAGTGCCGTAGTCGGCATCGATGACGAACGGCGCCCTGATCGACCCGTCCCCGGTATCGGCCAGGAGTTCGAATAATGCCGGGTCATCTGCATCGCCCAAGGCAACGAGAGCGGCCAGCCGCTCTTTGCTCCGCTCGACCTTGTCCCAACTGGAATCCAGTGTCGCATTGCTGAGCCCGTAGATTCCGGGCGGCAGCTCGCGGACGCCGATGCCACGATTGGTCAGGTAGCCAAGCGTGCTCGTATCGCCGAGCAGCAGGTTGAAGCCGGCAAATGCGTCGCCTTCGATGGTTCGCAAGTAAACCATCGGGTCCAGGGCGCCAAGAAGGTAATCCGTGACAAGACGACCGCGCGACTCGAGGGTTGTGGATGGCGGATGGTCGTCGTGATAGTTGGTTACGGCCGCGAAGCGACCTGATCGATGCACGCCCAGCCAGGTTCCGCCTGCCTGCAGGTCCCGACCTGCAAGCACATCAGGCATATCGGGCCACCAGTCAGCATCACGAGTGGGCCGCGCATGGAATTCATCTCGATTTGCGGCGACGAGGAGTGGCACATTTTCATGCACCCGAAAGGCCAGCACGATAAGACACATGTCAGCCGGAGTCTTCCAGACCGAGCCAGCCGTCGACGAGACGTCGTGCGATTGATATCCGAAACGGCAACTTCGGGAAATCGGAGCGCAGGTCTTCGCGGGTAAACCAGCGAGCATCATCAAGTTCGCCGTCATTGAGCTCGATGTCTGTCGTCGTCGCTTCGGCGGTAAACCCGAGCATCAGGGCGGACGGAAAGGGCCAGGGTTGCGAGCTGTGGTACGTGACTTTGCCTACGCGCACGTTGGTCTCTTCGTAGACTTCTCGTCGCACGGCATCTTCGAGGCTCTCACCTGGTTCGACGAAACCAGCGATCGTCGAATAGCGCCCTTCGGGCCAGGACTGTTGTCTGCCCAATAGACAGCGCTTGCCGTGTTCGACAAGAACAATAATCGCCGGGTCGACGCGTGGAAAAATCTCTCGCCCGCAGCTGTCGTTGATGCATATGCGGGAATTACCGGCAGCACCGGGACGTGCAGCGGACCCGCAGGTGCCACAGAAGACCTGCGACGCGTGCCACAGAACCAATGCACGCGCATGGGCGACGAGATTCGCTTCGTCCGGCGGCAGTACGGTTCCGAGGTAGCGCAATTCCTGGAATTCACCGAGTTCCTGGAACGGGGCGTCATCGCCACCAATCTCAATCGCGAACGTCGGGCTGTCCCGAAATATGCCGAGGAAAATGAGCTCCTGTTCGGCCGCGGCATGGTCAAGTTCGCGACCTTCCAACAACACCACACCTGCGGTTTCGACGCCGACCAGGAACTTGTCGTTCCAGACGGCGACAAAGCGGCTGTCGTCACTGGTCAGCGCGTCGGCAAGCCAGTCTGCGTCTTTGCGCAGCTCGCCGCTACGATCGACAAACGCGCCGGCAAATACATTCTGATTATCTTCGCCCACCTCGACAGTGTAATGCCTAAATCAGGCGCGTTTCTTACTCGCCACGATCGCGCAGCATGGGCAGGTCTCATTATCGAGTGCATACGCGTCCTGAACGTAGCGCGTTCGGCAGGATTCGCACCCCGCCAGGTAGAGCTCGTCGTTGTAGGAAATGCTGTGCAACAGGTTCCATGCCCATTCGAAACTGAGCTGTGCGTCACCGTGCAACAGCAGGTAGGTCTCATAGGCACGACAAAGGCGGTGACCAAACTCCACATCCGGTCGGGGCCAGCAGGGAGCGACATTGCTCTCGCTGTCGATGCGCAGCAACAGGCTGTTGCAGTACAGCGCGACCAATGTCGTGGCCTGTAACTGGTTCTGCGGATTCTTCACGAAGCGCGCCACCTGGCGAGGTGATTTGCCGCGTCGCCGACGGATGTCCGTTGCACCGGTGTTGCGAAAGTAGGTGGCGTAGAGCTTGCGGATGCGGTCGTCCGACAGCCCGGTGCATTCGCGAATGGTACGTGTACGGGCTTCGTGGCGGATCATTCTAAGGGCCAGCTCGAACTGGCTTCGTTCTGTAGCGTATCGATCATCAGTCAATCGCATATCAAACCCTTTATGCTAGAAATAGACCATATATAGTGTTACAAGAGCATATATGATCCATACATGGTCGAGCAATAATAAATAAAGTAATTCGAGTAATGCGCAAGAAATGCGCGCGAAGGGGGGTAAATGGACTTTTTTGGACCCGAACCGGCCGATTTTGCCAATGTGACGGCGCTGAACAGGGCGTTCTTGATGCGACTACGAGACCCGCTACCGGGCGAGCGCCTGAGGCGCTGCCTGTCGTCGAGATCGCAAACGTCTATCAGACGACTGTCGAATCTGCAGGTCGAGCGCCTTTCTGCATTGCCCTATCTGTTGTTGTCGGTGCGTGAGCGGGACCAGGTTTGCTGGCGCGCACTTGCCGATAACGACCCCAACCGGGACCTGCTCTTACCCGGCGATGAGGGCGCCGATGAGATCGTTACCGCCACCCTGTCCTTTCTCTGGCAACTGGCGCGGCGGAATCCCTACGCCGTTCGCCTTATCTCCGGTGCAAGCCTGAATTGGTGCGAGCAACTTGCCGACTACACATTGCTCACATTGCTGCAACGTGCGGCGACACGAAATGAATTGCTGCAACCACGGCTGGCGAACAATGAAGACTTCTGGTTGCGGCTACTCGGCCCAGGGCTCAGTCCGGATTCGCAGGTGCGCAGAGCCGCGCACGTGACATCACTGCAAGTGATGCTGACGGAGGACCCGGCGGTGCAGTACCGAAGCATGAAGACCGCAGCTTGCAGCAATCCTGTACCCGCACTTCGCGTCGCCGACACGCAGCGGCCAAAATGATGGTTGCGTCTTGTGTGTCGCTCTGCAGTCGGCATGGTTACAATAGCCGGCCTCATGCAAGCACTGTCCATCAAGAACCTCACCAAGACCTATGCCAATGGCAACCAGGCGTTGAAGGGGATCAACTTCTCGGTAGAAGCGGGTGATTTCTAC
>Ga0209165_10000589_pt1 | contig 12444 bp, 9 predicted proteins | sample tdAd001_FD_187122 | JGI IMG/M metagenome (GOLD analysis project Ga0209165, IMG submission 187122) | Marine sediment microbial communities from the Atlantic coast under amendment with organic carbon and nitrate - tdAd00.1 (SPAdes)... | ecosystem: Environmental > Aquatic > Marine > Coastal >... | reverse complement strand
CGTTGCGTATTTCAGGCATCACATCTTTTCCATCGACAACAACAGGATGACCTGAAAAATTCCTTGCCGCTGTGTGAAGGGCCGGCCGGTTTTCCGTTGCATTTATTTTTTTTCCATGGACCATGGCTGAAAACTGCTCTCTTAAACAGCGGTCTTCAGCCAGTTTAAATAAAAGATCCATGGTCTTTTCATCCAGTCTCTGTCGTGAAAAGTCATAGAAAATACCGGCGGCTTTTAAGGAAAAATTTGAAAGTCGGTCATGACTTTCAACAAGATATTTCAAATGGTTTTCAGGGCGATTCATGACCTCAGCGTGTCGGATCAGCGCTTTCCAAACTGGACTTTTACCGTGTTTAAAGTTGGTCATACCGGCTCCCTTCCGTTCAACAGACATCCCGTTAATGACCGAATAATAATGGACTAAGTATATGTATTCGTAAATACGGTCACACATTTAAAATTTGGTTTATTCATTCAAACTTCAAACTTTTGGACCCCAGCTTATACGGGATAGTGTCCAGATAAAAATACGTCATCGTATTTATGAATTAGAGCAATAAGTTAATACAAGAAATCAACTTCGCTTCGAGCACGACACCGCTTCTAATAAAACGGTGTGTATTTTGTCGAGCATGTTGCATTCATCGATGCACTCGGGGATGTCTTTTTTTCTTACACAGTTTTTACAAGGGCTTTTTGTAAGATAACCGATTTCAAAATCGAACCTGTATTTAAAATTTTTTGGGAGCGAATGCTTCTTGAATTGTGGAATCATGGTTTTAAAATAACATAACGATGCCATCATCACAAGGAAAATTCATCGGTTAACTTTGCTGGGTTTTCATTAAAAAGCGTTGATATTCATACATCCTGGCGATTGCTTTCACCGCTCGTTCCGGTGTCTCGAAAAATACGCCTTTATATTGACTGCCCTTGACCCGATAGACGGTATTGTCTTTTTCATCGGTCAACAGGCTGACACCAATGATCGGCTTTTGGTATTTTTCCATCAGCATTACAATATGTTCGATATACTTCGTCTCGAACTCAGCGTGGGCTCTGTTCATGGATTCAATAAATTCAGGGGAATACGCGGGGTCTGCCTGAAGCACCGAATCACCCAGATTTTTCAGCATGATTCTTCGGCCTAAAATACCCAGGTTGATTAGCGCGTCACAGCTATCCCATTTTACAAGTTCTTCCACTGCAATCATCGGGAGACGGTTGTCATTCTCACCCACAAGGTCTACGGGGTTCGACTTGCTCCAGTATGAAGGAAGCAATTTGTCGAGCCTATCCACGATTTCAGAAGACAATTCCGGAACTTCCAACCCGTATTCCGAGCAGAGGTCTGCTGTAACAACACCCCAGCCGCCACCCAGCGTCATGATGGCCGTGCGATTTCCCTTGGGCAACGGGAGGGATGAAAATGAAGCGGCCAGGTCGAGGAGATCCATCGACTGGTCGACTTTCACGATGCCGGTTTGGCGGCATATGGCATCGAAAACCTTTGCGTCTGAAGCCATCGCGCCCGTGTGACTTGCTGCAGCTCTATACCCTGCCTTGCTCTGACCGCCTTTTAAAAGAACAATCGGCTTCTTTTTCCCTAATTTGCGGGCGCTCTCAAAGAAACGACGACCGTTTTTGACACTTTCTATATACAGCATCACGGTACGGGTCGGTGGATCGACTTCAAAGGCATCCATGTAATCCTCGATGGTAATCATCGACTCGTTCCCGGAACCGCAAAAACCCCGAATCCCAATACCCTGTTTTTCGGCAAAGGCCAGCAATTGCATTCCCATATTTCCAGATTGAGCCACGATGGCAGTAGAACCCGGTCTCGGCCGGACGTTACTGCCGGTGCAGAATAGATTGATATGGGGGTTGCAAATTCCCATGGTATTGGGACCCAGCACCAGTATTCCTGCTTGTCTCGCGTGTTTTACAAGGCGCTCTTCTAATTTCTTTCCAGTTGTACCGGTTTCTCCGAACCCTGATGTTATCAGAAGCATATTCCGGATACCTTTTTCTTTAAACTGGGGAATGAGATCCATAACCTTTGATGCCGGTACCGTAACCACTGCCAAGTCTACATCTCCGGGAATTTCGGCAACCGATGGATAGACCTGTCGTCCTGCGATTATACCGCCTCTTGGGTTTACAGGATATATTTCTCCTTTAAATCCGCCGCTTATGGTCGAAGTTAGGAGTATATGACCCCACTTGCCTATTTTGCCGGAGGCGCCCACAAAAGCGATGGGTTTTGGATAAAAAAAATATCCCAACGCAGCGGGATCAATGGGTGGCAAGTATTCCTTGTTTCTCGACGCTTTATTCATGACGATTAGGGAATCAAGAGCCAATGCGTCGCCCGTAGGTGTTATCAGCAGCGGGTTGATATCAATTTCAGCAATGCCAGGATGCTCCATTCCGATCCGGGAAAGACCCAGCAATGTTTTGATCAGTTGGCTCCGATCTGCTGCCTTTTCACCCCTGAAATTTCCAAGAAGCGATTTTGCTTTAATTTCATCGAGCATCTCGGCAGCATCGGTTTCGGTTAATGGTGCAAGCCGGAGTGAAATATCAGAAAGGACTTCGGTAAAAATACCGCCCAGTCCAAACATTACCACAGGACCAAAATGCTCATCCTGAAAGAGGCCTAAAACAAACTCTCTTTTGCCCTGAACCTGGGGCTGAACCAAAAGGCCTTCAAGTTCATGACCTGCTTCAGCAGTGATGGATCGGGCGGCCTTGATAACCGCTTGAGGATCCGTGAGATTCAGATGAACCAAATTCCGTTCGGTTTTATGAAGCAGGGTAGACCCAAGTCCTTTGAGAACCACCGGATATCCGATTTCATCGGCGGCATCCACGGCGGCATTTTGGTTTAAAACAATCATTTCATTGACAACAGGAATGCCATATTCCTTGAGGAGCTGTTTTGATTCATATTCGTTAAGGGGGATTTTCTCTTTATTCTTTATTTGCTCCGATAAAACACGGTTGTTCATTTGTTGATACTCCAATCCCGAACAATTTTTGCACAGATGGCCGAATGATTGCGTCTATTTATCATGTAGAACGGTTGGGCTTGTGTTCTTTTTTGCCTTCAAGGATGTCCCGCATACGATTTCGCTCGGCTTTTAATTTGCGAAGCTGATCTTTGATTTCTTCATGTTTCTCAAAAGGTGCGTTCTGAAGTTGTTTCTCAACTTTTTCAACCTCTTGAAGAAGCCGGTAAAGCTCTTGTGCAATCATTCGAATCGGCATGGCATGTCTCGGTTTTCAGGGTGTATTATTCATTAAAACTGAAAAACCATATTTCACCCGATCAGAATCATCAATATTTTTTTCATGTTTTGTATAGATTTATATTTTTGTGAATTTCATTTTATGGTATATGGACAATCTCAAAGCTCACCTGGATCCATCGGAAACGATTTTATTTACAACAGAAAACAAAAATTTTAATCTGGATGATTTTCCGAACATACACCGACTATTGCGAAGCCTACCGCCCTAAGAAGTTGAGGTTCGGGCTTTCGGCAGTGCTTCGCGGCGGGGAGTCGCCCGGTCAATATGGTGTGTGTTGCGGTTAAAGGAGAAATTTGCGGGGAACCATGCGCGTTGGTATGGGATACGATGTTCATCGATTGGTTAAAGGGCGGAAACTCGTTCTAGGGGGAGTCGTCATTCCTTTTGAAAAGGGGTTGCTCGGACATTCGGACGCCGATGTACTTATTCATGCTGTGTGTGATGCACTTTTAGGCGCTGCTGGACTCGACGATATCGGCGTGCACTTTCCGGACACGAATCCGGAGTTCAAAGATATTTCGAGCATAAAGATTCTCGAAAGAACCTATCGTTTGGTCAGGGAAAGAAACTTTAAAATCGTGAACTTGGATTCAACCGTGTTCGCTGATGCGCCAAAAATTTCTTCATATAAAAATACAATGAAAAAAAATATTGCTCAAGCAATTGAAATTGACCCGGATCGTGTTAATGTTAAGGCCACGACCTTCGAAGGTCTTGGAATGATCGGAAAAGGAGAGGGAATCGGCGCCGTATGTGTCGCCCTTATCGATTAGATATTCTTTTAATAAAACGGATGATGAAACATGGCACTTCGCATTTTCAATACATTGAACAGTAAAAAAGAACTTTTTGAACCTTTAGAGGCCGGGAAGGTCCGGATGTATGTCTGTGGTCCGACGGTATATGATGCCTGCCATATCGGACATGCACGGTCTGTGGTGGTGTTTGATGTTATTGCACGCTATCTGAAAGAAAAAGGGTATGACGTTACGTATATCAGAAATTTCACAGATGTCGACGACAAAATCATCCAGAAAGCAAATCAATTGGGCATCGATTCAACGGCAGTTGCCGAAAGATTCATCGAGGAATTTTATCAAGACATGGATGCCTTGAACGTCCAGCGGGCGACCATCGAACCGAAAGCCACGGACCACATTGCCCAGATCGTTGAATTTATTGAAAAGTTAATCTTAAAGGGGTTTGCATACCCGATAAACGGAGATGTCTATTATTCTGTTGAAAAATTCAAGAGATATGGAAAACTTTCCGGTCGCAAGCTGGAGGATATGGAGGCCGGAGCCCGAATCGATATCGACGAAAGAAAGCAAAATCCTTTTGATTTTGCGTTATGGAAGTCGGCCAAGCCAGGAGAGCCGGCATGGGACAGTCCCTGGGGCCAGGGAAGACCTGGGTGGCATATAGAATGCTCGGCCATGAGCAGGGAATATCTGGGAGAAACCTTCGATATCCATGGCGGCGGCAAAGACCTGTGTTTTCCCCATCATGAAAATGAGATTGCCCAATCCGAGAGCCTTTCCGGGAAGCCCTTTGTCCGGTACTGGGTACACAATGGATTTGTAAATATCAATCAGGAAAAAATGTCGAAATCTCTGGGCAATTTTCTGATGATAAAAGATGTGTTGAAATCGTATCATCCTGAAACTGTGCGCCTTTTTCTTCTGTCAAATCATTATCGGAGTCCCATCGACTTCACAGACAAGGCCATGGATGAATCTTCCAAAGGGCTCGATAAGATTTATGCACTTCTTGAGCGGGTTGAAAAAAAGGTGGGACCCATTTTTTTAGTCCAGGACGTTGACCCCGGTATCTGCTGGAAGCATTTTTGTGACGCAATGGATGACGATTTTAATTCTGCTCGCAGTATCGGTATTATTTTTGATACGGTTCGGAGTCTCAATCGTCTCCTGGACCAGCATGAAAACAACCTGCCTTCGGAAGTCAAGCAAACATTACAATCCGGACTGGCGGACATTCGAAGAACAGGGGAAATACTCGGGATGTTTCTTGAACACCCCACACAATATTTTGATAACAAACAGACCCAGGTTCTTGAACAAAAATCCATCGATCACGCTGTTGTTGCTGAAATGGTCGAACAGAGAGAGGCTGCCAGAAAATCTAAAAATTGGGAAATGGCCGACCAGATCAGAAAAGAGCTTGTGGATATGGGTATTAGTTTAGAAGACCGGGCCGAGGGCCCGGTTTGGAAAATCAATGGATAATAAATGGAGTGTGGTTTCAATGTCGAACAATGAATGAACCCCTTAGAAATTTGTCGAAAACGATTAAAAAATCCCATTTTTGGATTTTAATAACATAGTTAAATCAAACTCATATCTTGCTTAACCCTATGCCTTCCTTTAAGTTGTTCTCGGAATTTATCCCTAAAGGTGACCAGACCCATGCCATCGACACCTTGACTCAAAGAATCTTGTCGGGCAAGAAGCATCATGTTCTTTTGGGCGTCACAGGGTCCGGCAAAACATTTACCATGGCAAATGTTATCGAAAAGGTTGGGAAACCGACGCTGGTCATCGCTCCGAATAAAACACTTGCCGCTCAACTTTACAGCGAATTCAGAATGCTCTTTCCCGAGAATGCAGTAGAGTATTTTGTCAGCTACTATGATTACTATCAGCCGGAAGCATATATTCCTTCAAGCGATACCTATATCCAGAAAGACTCATCCATCAACGAGATGATCGACAAGCTTCGGCATTCAGCCACTCGGTCGGTACTCTCCCGCAGAGACGCGATTGTTGTCGCCAGTGTATCCTGCATCTTCGGACTCGGCGCACCTGAGGAGTATCTGTCCATGCGCATTGATATGGAAAAAGATATGGAGATCACCCGTGACAGACTCCTTGCCGATCTGGTTGCCATTCATTACGAAAGAAATGATTTTGATTTTTATAGGGGTGTTTTTCGGGTGAGGGGCGACCGGGTTGAAATCTTTCCGTCCTATGAAGAAAGCAAGGCCCTCCGCATCGATTTTTTTGGGGATGAAATTGAAGCGATTTCGGAGATCGACCCCTTAAGGGGTATTCTCAAAAAACACTTGGATCGTGTCACCATATATCCGGCCAGCCATTTCGTAACTCAAAAAAGTATTCTCCAAAACGCCGCTAAAACCATCACTGCAGAATTGAAACAGAGGATCGATTACTTCAGGGCGAATAACAAGCTGATTGAAGCCCAGAGGATCGAAGAGAGAACAGACTTTGACCTTGAGATGATGCAAGAACTGGGCTATTGTAACGGGATCGAAAATTATTCCCGCCATTTAACCCAAAGGGCTCCCGGGGAACCGCCCCCAACGCTTTTGGATTATTTTCCGAAGGAGTTCCTGGTCGTTATCGACGAAAGTCATATCTCAATACCTCAGCTTCGTGCTATGTACAAAGGGGACAGGTCCCGCAAAAAAACCCTTGTCGAATATGGATTTAGACTGCCGTCGGCTCTGGATAATCGGCCGTTGAAATTCGAGGAGTTCAACTCAAAAAACTCACAGGTCGTATATGTTTCGGCCACGCCTTCTGACTATGAAATTGCAAAGGCGAAAAACGAACTTGTAGAGCAGATTGTTCGACCCACCGGACTTATTGATCCCCGAATAGATGTGAGGTCAGCGGAAAACCAGGTGGACAATCTGTTTGAAGAAATTCAAAACTGTCGGAAAAGGAATGAAAGGGTTCTGGTAACCACCCTGACAAAACGTATGGCCGAAGATCTTACCGAATATTATTCGGATATAGGTATAAAGGTTCGATACCTTCATTCAGACATTCGCACTCTCGAAAGAATGGATATCATCCACGATTTAAGGCGGGGAAAATTCGATGTGCTCATCGGCATCAATCTGCTTCGGGAAGGGCTCGATATCCCTGAAGTCTCTCTGGTTGCCATACTCGATGCAGACAAGGCAGGTTTTCTGCGTTCGACCCGGTCGCTGGTCCAGATCTGCGGCCGAGCTTCAAGAAATGTCAAAGGTCAGGTTATCATGTATGCAGATTCCGTGACCCCATCGATGAAACAGGCCATTGACGAAACAAACCGGCGGCGAAACATTCAAGAACTCTACAACAAAAAACATTCAATTATTCCGGAAAGTATAGAAAAAAGTATTACTTCCGTCTTTGAGTCGATGTATGAAACCAGTGACAAGCCTTCAGACAGCGTGTCGGAAGCCGTTGCTCAATACGATTCTTTGGACGACCTTGATGATATCATCAAAAATCTGAAAAAAGAAATGAAGGCGGCGGCAGACGAACTTGAATTCGAAAGGGCTGCGGAACTCAGGGATCAGATAGAGGCCATAAAGAAAATGATTGTTTTTGAACTGTAGACAATAACTTGTAAATATTAAAACAAGTTTTAAAAAAATATCGAAAAAAACAATGACAACTGAACTACAGCCGACCATGGAAGGTTCGGCAACAGGCATCCAGGATAAATTGTCCGGAGTTACCTCTTCCCCCGGCGTCTATCTCATGAAAGACGCCCAAGGAACCGTGATATATGTGGGCAAAGCAAGAAACCTGAAAAAACGCTTGGCGTCATACTTTAAAAAATCACGTGGCCACACGTTAAAAAGGGACATAAAAACAGAAATTCTAATTCAAAAAATATCGGACCTTGAGACCATTATAACCGGCAGTGAGAAAGAAGCGCTGATTCTCGAATCGAATCTTATCAAACGGCACCGCCCGCGCTACAACGTTATTTTAAAAGACGACAAACGATACCCCTCGTTACGCCTGGACATAAAAAATCCCTATCCCAACCTTAAAGTCGTTAGAAAAATCAAAAAAAACGGGGGCCTCTATTTTGGTCCGTTTGCGTCTTCCGCGGCTGTTCAAAAAACACTTAAAATCATCCATAAAACGTTCAAACTCCGAAAGTGTAAAACTGAATACTTCAAAAACAGATTGCGGCCCTGTCTCAACTACCAAATGGATGCCTGTCTTGCACCTTGCTGCCTCGATGTTGACAAACATACGTACACCGAAATGGTCAATGAGGTCATCCAGTTTTTAAAGGGTAAAACCCCGGATCTGATCGAGCAAATAAAACAGAAAATGATGGCCGCAGCCGAGGTGAAGGATTATGAACGGGCGGCGGTTCTGAGAGACAAAATGTTCGCCCTTGAGCAGACACTCGAAAGACAGGTGGCGGCTACCAATGATTTTATAGACCGGGACGTGATCGGCATTGCCCGGTCTGATGACGCCGCTCTGATCACACTCCTTTTTATCCGGAACGGATTTTTTCTTGGGATACGGGATTTTAAATTTTCAGAAACAATGTCGACTGAAAATGAAATGACCGGTACTTTTATTCGACAGTATTATGAAAAGGCCCCTTTTGTACCCAATGAAATTCTGGTTCCCTCCCTTCCTGAAGACACATTGCTGCTTGAAGAATTGCTCAGGGATATGAAAGGCCGGCGGGTAAGAATTTTAGCTCCCAAAAGAGGTGAAAAAGTCCGCCTTGTTCAACGGGCATCTCAGAATGCGGAAAACAGCTTGAAAGCCTATAAGGCTTTGATTGCAAACGAGGTTGACCTTCTTTCCCGACTCCGGCATCAATTGAGGATGGACCGAATACCTTGGCGGATCGAGTGTTTTGATATCTCCAACATTTCAGGAAAATCGGCGGTTGCAGGGATGGTTGTTTTTGAAAAGGGGAAACCCAATAAATCATTATATCGAAAATACAAACTTCAGGGCACAGGCATACCGGACGACTATGCCTATATGGCGGAAGTCCTGAAAAGAAGGTACGGCAAAGGTGAAAAATCGAAACCCTATCCGGACATGCTGATGGTCGACGGCGGTAAAGGACAGCTCAATGTTGCGCTGGCGGTAATAAAATCCCTGAAACTTGAACAAATTTTTCAAATTATCAGCATCGCTAAAAAAAATGAAAAAAAGGGGGAAACCCAAGATAAAATCTTTAAACCCGGGCAGACCAATCCCGCAAATTTAGGCAGGAGAGGGGACCTCCTCCTGTTTTTAGAAAGAATTCGGGATGAAGCCCATCATTTTGCCATTTCTTTTCACCGCAAGCATCGCAGGAAGACATTTGTGCACTCGGCGCTGGATTCAATTCCCGGCATTGGGAAAAAGAGAAAAAAAACATTGTTAACACATTTCAAAAGCATTAAAAAAATCCGGACAGCAACATTGGAAGAACTCTGCGCGCTGCCTGGATTCAATCGAAAAACAGCCGAAAATGTTAAACGGACGTTAAAACAGACCCCATAAAATCGTGTCGGGCGACCCCCTTTTGTTCACGGGGTACTTGAAGCCCTTTCAATACCTCCGACTGGGGTCAATGGATTCAAACTAAACATTGGACGCATCATTCATCCCAAACCGCTTCACTTTCCTCCAGAGTGAGACCCGGTCAATACCCATTATTTTGGCTGCTTTGGTTTTATTTCCCTCACATTTGTCGAGTACCCATTTAATGTAGTTTTTCTCCTGGTCCTCCAGTGTCGGTATCTCTGAATCCATCCGGCGGTAGGTTTCAACCGAAAGATTGCTGATATATTCCGGCAGGTCGTCGACGGTTATTTCCGGCCCTTTCGCTAGGGCCACGGCCCGTTCAATGACATTTTCCAGTTCTCTGATATTCCCCGGCCAGCTGTATTGGCGAAGTAACTCCATGGATTCTTTTTGAATATTTTGAACATCTGTGTTCATGGTTTTATTTTTTTGGGAAAGGAAGTGGTGTGCCAGAAGCGGTATGTCACCATGTCGATGGGTGAGAGAGGGAAGTTTTATGGTAATGACATTCAAACGGTAGAACAGATCCTGACGGAAATTGCCGTGGTCCACATCTTCTTTGAGATCGCGATGGGTGGCGGCGATGAAGCGAACATCAACGGGAACGGATGTTTCGCCGCCCACCGGCAAAACTTCTTTTTCCTGAATGACCCGCAACAGCTTCACCTGCATACTCAGGGGCATGTCCCCGATTTCATCCAGAAACACCGTTCCGCCGCCGGCCACTTTGATCAATCCTGCCTTTGCCTTTGTGGCGCCGGTAAATGCATCCTTCTCATGACCGAACAGCTCATTGGCCATCAACTCTTCGGTAAACGAACCACAGTTAAAGGCGACGAATTCTTTTTCCGAACGGGAACTCAGCTGATGGATGGATCGAGCGACCAGCTCCTTGCCGGTTCCGCTTTCACCGAGAATCAGAACATTGATGTCCGAAGGGGCAATCTGGTGGATGGTTTTCTGAACATCCATCATGACCGCGCTCTGTCCGACAATGTCGGAAATCTTTCGTTGCTTTTTTAGTGTTTCCTTCAGTTTAACGTTTTCAAGCCGAAGCTGCCGTTTTAAAAGTGCCTCTTTGGTAATCTGGCGAACTTCTCCGATTTTATAGGGTTTGGCGATATAATAGTATGCGCCGGCATACATGGCCTGAACAGACGTTTCAATGGTGGCATAACCGGTAATCATAATAACTTCCGTGTAAGGCTGAAGTTCTTTTGTCTTTTTTAAAACCTGCATGCCGTCCCCTTTCTCCATCTTCAGATCGGTGACGACCAGGTCGAAGCTCTTTGAGTGAAGCAAATCGATGGCTTTGCTCCCGTCGGCTACGGAAACGACATCGTAACCGGTTTTCACCAGAATATGCTCGAGATTCTTACGTGCAATATCCTCGTCTTCAACAACCAGAATAACCGCTTTCTTTTTTTCCACAATGATCCTTCTATATATTCCGTTGATCGGGCTGATGAAACGGCAGAAAACTGGTAAATGTCGTTCCTTTTCCGACTTCGCTGGAAACGGATATAGTGCCGCTATGTTGTTCCATGATGCCGTAAGTGATGGAAAGTCCCAGCCCTGATCCCTTGCCGACGTCTTTTGTGGTGAAAAAAGGGTCAAAAATCTTTGTGATGATATTTTGAGGAATTCCTTCACCGGTGTCAATCACCTGAAAGGAGAATCCCTCTCTGTCAAGTTCGTTCTTAGCCTTGATAGTAATTTCTCCACCGTCTTTCATAGCATGGACGGCATTTGTAATAAGATTGATTATAACGCTTCTAATACGTAGACCAACAGTGGCCTGTATGTTATCAGGCACCTCCACTTTAAGATGTATATTATCCGGAATCTCCGATTTGACATGTTTAATTGCACTGTTAACAAGATCCAGAAAATATACTTGCTTTAGGGTCAGAGTCCTTTCTCTGGCGAATTCCAAAAGTGAACGAACGATTTCCTTTCCTCTTTCCACCTCTTTTTCAGCACCTGTCAACAGTTCTTTTTGATATTCCAGGTCTTTTTCTTCCAGTTCTTCGATGAGGATCTGAAGTGAGGTGGATATATTGTTGAGAGGATTGTTCAATTCATGGGCCACCCCGGAGGTCAGTCTCCCCAAAGAAGCCAGCTTTTGCGCCTGAACGAGCTGTTTGCTCCGTTGGTTCAGCTCATCTATCATGTTATTGAGGCTGTCCACCAGTGATTCAAACTCATCCCCGGTTTTTATTTCCGGGATATTATTAAAATCTCCGCTGGCGATTTTGGTAATGGCGTTTTCGATGGTCTTTAACGGACGATTAACATTAAAAACCAAAAAAAGGGCAATCAAAACCGAAAGGATAAATACAGGTATCAGCGCCAAAAAATGAATGGTCTTTGATTTTCCGATCAGGTCCCGTGTAAATGCACTCTCCTTTTTTACGATTTTTTCCATCTCATTGGTGAGGATTCTTCCCTGCTTTCGGATTAACTCAATGGTGTTCGGAAGGACCACCAAAGGTCCATCATGTAATTTCAGGAGATTTGTGAGAGACTTCTTGTATGTCACCAGTTCGGTAATCCTTTGATCGAGATTTTTGGCCAGGGTGTACTTCCCGTATTCTTTCAATATATTACGAAGGATATCCTCAGCCTGACGAACATAGTCCATGGCCTCTGCAATATTTTTTCGGTCAAAGGATAAAAAATAGTTTTTTTCATACCGGCGGGCTTCCAGGATGGCATTAAAAAGATCGTATTTTCTCTCAATGATCTGGATCTTCTGATTGAGAATATACTGGCTGTAATAACTGCGCGCCCATATCAGCGCACTAAGACC
>Ga0209165_10000587_pt1 | contig 12459 bp, 13 predicted proteins | sample tdAd001_FD_187122 | JGI IMG/M metagenome (GOLD analysis project Ga0209165, IMG submission 187122) | Marine sediment microbial communities from the Atlantic coast under amendment with organic carbon and nitrate - tdAd00.1 (SPAdes)... | ecosystem: Environmental > Aquatic > Marine > Coastal >... | reverse complement strand
CTATGGGTATGCCGCCTAAGCTCAATCTTGATACGTTGATCGAGCAAGAGTTGTTGCAGGGTGGATGGACTGATATTGATATGTTGATTAATCAGTCTGCACCACAGACACAGATGGAGCCTAATCCTGGCCTACAAGTAGCTGCACAACAAGGGTTAGCGTTTGGATCATGAAAGTACAAGACCTACCAGTAGAATCTCAACAATTATTGATCGAGTTAAATTCGCGTCCTGGATGGCAACCAATTCTTGACGCAATAAATGAAGGAAAGTTTCCAAGGTATAAGCCTCACGGCGAAGACCCGAAGGAATCCCAGTTTTATAACTGGGTTTTTTATTCTGGGAAGCTAGAAAAGGCAACTCAGGTTATTAAACTATTAAGTGGAGTAAAAGAATGACACAGCAAGCCGAGGTTACAGAAACCAATCAAGAGCCGACTCAGGCATCTGGTGAGGTGGAAAACGCTCAGGATGAAGTCTCGTTAGACAGTTTACTGTCTGAATATGACGAGCCTAAAGAGGAGCCAAAGGCGGCCCCTCAACCGGAAGTACCGCAAATCTCATCGGATGTGCAGAATTTTATGAATCGTCAGATCAAGAAAGAGAATGATCAGGCAATTAATGAAGCTGCAAAAATCATGAAGGAGTCTGTTGGTGATACTAATCTAACGGAGAAATGGTTCAAAGGTCAGTTACACTTGGCTGGAGCCGAAGATCCAAGGATTATCGATGCTTTTAATAATCGTGATAATGCCCCGAAGCAGTGGGAAGCGATTGTAAAAGGTATTGCTACTGATCTAGCGAAGGATCTTGCTCCGACAGATCAGAGTGCCACAGAGTCATGGAATGCCGTTGCGAGTGCGGTGCATAGCGCATCAACCTCAGCCCCAAAGACAGAGCCAGGATTTTCAGAGAAGGATCTGAAAAACATGTCTGACGCCGAATTTCAGGCATTCAAACAACAGCATGGGTTCCGTCGGTAGGGCACAATTAAGGAGACATAATCATGTCTACAATTAGTGCAACTAATACAGAGCTGCCGCGCGTTGTTAACGCGGTATATAAAGAAACTTATCTTCGCCAAGGCAAATCGCGTTGTCTTCACTTTCAGGGCACTGAGCCTGCTGAAGTGATGCTTAATCGTGGTGCGCTGGTGTGTAATTGGCAGCAGATGTCCAATCTGGTATCTGCCTCGCCTGCTCAGGCCGCTGGTGTAGAACTTCCTCAATATGCAACTTTGACTGAGCTGACGACTACAGCCGCGTATGGACAAAGCAGGAGTGCTGACGCCCTTTCCGTAAGTCAGGTAACAGCAACTGCCGCTAAATACGGCAACTACGTCATTCTAAATGAAGAGGCCGACCTGATTAACCCGTCTACGCAGATGGACAAAATCATGGAAGTCATTGGTATTAATTCTGGTGATTCTCTTGATAAGCTTCAGTCTATTGGGATGAACAGCGGGGCCACTCTTGTCTATGCTGGTGGTGTAGCTAGTGAGGGTGCTGTGGTATCGAAAATCACCCTGGCATCTATCAAGAGTGTTATTAATACCCTTGATAAGAAAAAGGCGACTACCTTTACTCCAATGGCTACTGGAAGTACTAATTTTGGTACGACCCAGTTGATGCCTGGATTCATTGGTATTACACATCCTGATGTTGCAATGGATGTTACCCAGTTGGCAGGATTCAAGCCGTATGAAACCTATGCTGGTCAAGTTGCCGGATTCTTGGGTGAATATGGGTCAATTACTGCTGGGGGTCGTACTGTTCGCTTCTGTTCTGCGCATAATGCAGACGTAGAAGCTGATGCAGGTGGCCTAACTGGTACTACTGGTCTAATTTCTGAGACTGGGACGAATATCGATACCTATACAACCCTGATCTATGGTCAGGCAGCGTTTGGTTCTCTCGGATTTGGAAGCACCTATGGCACTGGTTCGTATCGTGCTGGTGATGAGCTTGATCCTATCGAGCTTGTTGTTAGTGGTACCTTGGCAAGTCCAGCTGATCCTTATGGCGAACTTCAGTCGATTGCTTGGAAAGCATGGCATGCAGATGTCGCGCTTAATACTAGTTGGTCCAGAGGAATCGTATCTGGAGCTACTTCCTTGTAAATCATGTGGGGGAGGAAACTCCCCCATTTTTAACGGAGTATTTATGACAATCAGTACACTTCATGCAATAGATTCCAGATCAAACTGGGATAAAGTATCTCGACGCCAATGCTGGAAAGGTGCAGGAAAACTTGGGATTCCATTTCCAACTGGGGCCACTCATGATGAAATGATTCGTATTTTTGAAGCTGCTGGTGTTGCTCCAGAACAAGTAGTTAATTTTGTTCCGGCGATTGTTGAGACGCCTCAAGGTGATAAAGTTGTAATGCATCCAGAAACCCATGAGCGCAAATATGACGAACATAAAGAGCATCGTCGCATGGAAGAAATGGAGCGCAGAATCCAGGAAGGTGTTGAAAAGGATAGGGCAGAGAAAGAAGCTCTGACTGCAAAAGCAAGCAAGAAAGAAATTGATGATATTAAATCTGACATATCTGAATTGAAAGATATGTTCAGGCAGGTATTAACTCAAATGGCAACAAGTCCGCCAGAAAAGCAAAAAGCAGAAACGCTAGAGACAATGCACTGGAAGAAGTTCCAGAAAATGGCTAAAGATATTGGCGAGACCTGGACAACGAAAGAGCCAAGAGGGCCAATCATAGCCAAGCTAGAGGCAAGAGAGAATGTCGAAGAACCTTCTTAATGGTGTCAATGATGTACTTCAGAAAGTACAGATAGTCAGATCTAATCATCTTTTGACGACGTTGACAAACTCTCAATGGCAGATATTCATTGATAATGCGATTTCGTCATGGAATGAGGCCATAGATCAGATCTATTCTAAATCCGACATTATGCGACCTAAGCAGGCGGATGAGGATACGATTACATTACAAACGAATGTCCGATCATATTCTTTGCCTTGTGATTTAGTTCAGATTAGATGGCCTTTACAGGATGAGACAAACGGGAACTTTATTAATAAATATCCTGGTGGGTATGAGGAGCTAAGGCATTCACTTATTCAGCCTGAAAATTATACCGGACAGCCTGTTACAGGTGTGATTGATCCAATTGAGGGGGAGCTATATATCGACATGCTTCCAACAAGTACTGAGAACGGAGACGTTTATCGGTTCGTTTATTGGAAAGACACTGGAATGACTCGATCAAGCGATATCTTTCCTTTTTCTGATGTTGTGTATCGGGCATTAACTCCGTTTGTGGCTGAATTATGGCGATATAATCAAAACCAACAGACGAATGAGAAGGTGAAAAAAGAAAGCTTTGGTCGTGCTGTTAGAGCGCTGAAACAAGAACCAAGAGAGTCGTCTTATATAAAAAGGTTTGGAAGTGTCACAGTAACGACACCTCTTGGCTATGATCCATATAACGTAGGGTAATATGCCAAATAATCTAGGACCAGAAGATACTTTTGTATCTATAAAGTTTGGCGCAGGCATTCGGTCAAGAGCACCAGCCGATGAAATAAACGACAGGGAATGTTCTGCCGGTCAAAACTTTGATATGGACTTGCAGAATACCCAGCTCCGTCCCCGCCTGCCTTTTGATCTATTAGGGACTGTGCCGAATGGTGAAGAAATCAGGGGTATGGCATCCTTACTGAAGTCAGACAATAGCACCTCTATGCTTGTGCAAGCTGGCGATACTGTTTATGAGTGGGATGGTAGTAACTTTACTTCTAAGGGCACTGTAGCGGCTACATCAAAGCTAAGGGGGCATACTTGGCACAACTGGCAACTAGAGGATAAGGTATTAATTACTGATATCAATCTAGCCGATGTTGTCATGGAGTGGGATGGCTCTACTCTATCGGATGTATCATTCACAGACGAAGATTCAAACCCTTATACGCCATTCAAGGCAAAGTATTGCCTTATACAAGATGAGCGCGCATTTTTCGGGAATGTAGTTGATAGTGGGTCAGTAGCTTTGCCTCATATGATAGTTGGTTCGAAAGTTTCTGATTACACAAATATCACAGTAGCCAATAAGCCAAGTTCTGCTTTGGGGGAGGATGACCCCTTCTATTTGCTGACTCCTGACCTTCGTTACATTAATGGACTCTTATATGCCTTCGATATTGTTGTTGTGTCCACGATGGAGGGGCAAATATTTAAAGGCATAGGGGCTAGCGCTAAGGATTTTGCTTTCAAGCCATTGTATCCCAGGTCTGGGGCATCGGGCGATGAATCAATGAAGTTCGTTGGCGATGATGTCTATTATGGCAGACAGGGGAGAATAGAATCTCTGGTATCTAATGATAAGTTCGGCAATGTAGAAACAGACGATTTGTCAGTAGATATTACTGATATCATCGAAGACTACACAGATTGGACATTAACCTATAACGAGAGAACTCAGAGAGTTTATTGCTATCCAGAGAACAAGGGTGAGATCTGGACAATATACAAGCCATTGGTGAAATCAGATGTTTCACCTTGGACGAAATATAAAACAACGCATTCGTCAAACTTCAATCCTACAACCATCATGAATTGTTATGATCCTATAGATAGGTTGGAGTATGTTTTTTGGGGTGATGCTTCTGGAAATCTATATAAGATGGAAGGAACGCAGGGGAAAGGTGATGCAGGCGTTAATATGGTTAAGACCGACCGCTTGTCCAAGATGGTTTTGCTTCCTGAAGATACAGAAGCATTTAATATATTTGGCTGGGTGCGATATCGTAGAATAAACCCAATCACGATTACTTTGCGAATAGAATTCCAGGGCGACCAGACTTACACAGAAGTTATCCCTATAGAGTTAGAAGGGGCAACCGCCACAAGTTTTTATAACGGAGGTTCATATTATGCAGGTGGTTCCTATTACGGATCAAACTTCAATAAGTTCGCTAGAGAAAAAGTCGGTATCCCAGGGAAAAGCACGGAATTCCAAGTCAGAACAACGATTGAAAGCAAAGATCCGTTCGCAGTCGCCGAAATCGGCCTCCGACTCCAAGTCACGAGTTAAATATAGATTAAAGCGTACATTACGCAGAAAGCCAAAATTCCATGAAATAGAACAGGCTGATGTGAAATATATATGGGCGGCTTATAAGTTAGGTTCGTTCGGTGAACAAACAGATATCACACAAGAAGAATTTAATTTAAGACTATTCCAAACTATAGAGGAAACGGACAGAACTTATATTTTTGTTGCCCCAACCAATAATGGAACTATCCCTGTTGGAATGGTATCTGGAACATTCAATGGTCCAATATTCTTTGTGGGGAACGCACTATGGTTTAAATGGGCTTCTGATAGAAACAAGCTTGAATCTGCTGTCCATTTTTTGAATGAATTAAGAAAAGAGTATGTTGTAGTGATTCATAATCATATGGATGACAAACAATTTTATGAAGTGGTTGCCAAGCATGGAGTGATTCGGCGTGTCGGTAGACTTTACGATGTGTTTGAGGATTGCCCTGCGCAGATCTGGCAAACAAGGAAACGATAATGAGTTCAATTACAAAGAACATAGGGCTGACTGGGGTTCTAGGTGTTGGGGCTGGTCTATTAGGCGGCGACGACGCTTCTGATAAATTGTTTGGTGATAATATTCCAGGAGAGCTTAAACGACCAAGGCTTACAAGTTTTGAAGCGCCTGGTTTAAGTGCAGAATTCCTTTCGCCTGAACAATTAGCTCTAAGGCGAGCGCCTGGTGTCGAATCTATGCTGTCAGGGATCTCATCCGCATTTACGGATCAAGCAAACCAAATAGGTGGTCTTAGGCCGTTGGTAGAACCTGGATTTGGTAGGCTAACTGAATCAGGGATAAGGGCTGTAAGGGACGCACGTAGGGCAACGATGGGTGATCTCAGGCAGAACTTGGCAAGGCGTCGAGTATTAGGTTCTAGTTTTGGTGCCGATGATTTGGCACGGACAGGGGCAGAATTTGCGAAGGCAGAGGATAAAGTAACATCAGAGGCTTTCATTAAAGAATTAGCAATGTCTAATGAGCTAATTAACCAGCAGGCGCAAGCAAAAGCGAATTCATTCTTACAGAGCTTAAATCAGACAAATATTGAAAGCCAGTTAGCAGCACAGATGGCTTCAGGGGTATCGTCGATTTTAAGCAATAATGCACAAATGATAGGACAGATGACTAATACCGGAGCAGATAGAATGCTAAACGTAGGTGGAACTATTGCCGGTTCATTTTTTGGCCTTGGTTAATTCTGGAGTATAGAAGAAATGGCTAATACAAGTTTTTCATCTGGTTTTGGTGCTGGCCTTGGCTTGGGTGCGCTGAGAGATACTAGAGACAGAACGAGCTTAATGCAGCAGCAAAATGCTCTTGAGCAAAAGAAATTGTTACAAACAAATTTAAAGACTGGTTATGATAGTACGCTCAAGCAGTTAATAGATCAATCAAAGCAGTTCGCTGCTTCTGTAGAGTCAGCTTCTGATGAGACAAAACGAGCCAATACATTAAATACATATGATCAATTTGTAGAGACAATCATTGAATCGGAAGAGCAAAAACTTAATGTTGCTCAGCAGATGGGGCTTATCAGTCCTGATGATGTTTCTAGCATGAAAGCAAGATTAAGGCTAGCAAGCACGCTTACAGATCCTGTAGCACAAGAGAAACTTGAGCAGGATGTAAAGACAGAAGGAGCTATTGAAACAGCCGAAGGCAAGCAGCCGTTACAGCTTGAACAGATCAGGGTAAGAGCAGAGGAGGCGAGGAAGACAGCTGCTGTGCGTAGAACGCAGGTAAATATACAAGAAGATCCAGACGAATTGGCTCCTCCTCAGATAGGTCAAATCTATGGGATTGAAAATGCAACAATGAGTGATTTGGCTAATGCAAATATATTTGTTCCTAAAGACAATAAAACATTGAGGGAATTAATTCCGGCTAACACAGCTTATAAAGGGCTTGTGACATCAGGCACAACAGCGTTAGATGTATTAAGAAAGAACCCCGATGTTGCCCCAATTGGTGGGCTTTCGGAATTTTGGGAAGGTGTTGAATCTCAAGCAACAGCATTGGCAAGACTTGCCAATATAAACGTATCAGAAGTAAATTTAGAATCAGAAGTTATACAAAATGAAGTAGAGAAATTAGCTGGTGCCAATAGAGAACTTCAAGCAACAATGAAAAGCATGGCTTATGCTTCTGCTATTGCTAAAGGTCAAACTGGACAGGGATTATCTGATAAAGACGTTGCTAATGAGATTCAACAAATTGGTGGAGACGCTAAAACATCTGAAGGGATGCAGCGAGCTATCATGGCCTTTATGGAAAGGACTGAAAGCGAGTATAGAGCAAGAATCTCAAACACCTTAAGCAAAGAGCCTCCAAAGTCTGCATATTCTATGAATTCTGATGAATTGGTCCAATTTATTGAGCAGGCTGGTGGGTTTGAGAATTTGCCTTCTGCCGATCAACAGATAGTCAGAGTTAGGGCAAAATTTCTGAAACAGAGAATGCAATGAGCTTAAAAGCATTAGATAATTTAATTCCAGAAGAGGATGTTGTGGTCTCTCCTCAAGCCCCAGTGTCCTCACTAGATAAGCTTGATTTGATTATCCCGCAAGAGCCGATTGCTCCACTTGCAGAGCCCTTGTCTGTAGAAAAAGTTGAGCCAAAAGATTTATCAACAGCCACAGCAATAAAATCAGCTCAAGCTCCATTCATAACGGCAGGCTCACTGATAGGTGGGGCGGTTGGCGCTCCCCTTGGTCCTCCTGGCGTAGCAGTTGGCGGTGCATTGGGTGCTGCGGCTGGTGAATTTGCTTTCCAGACTGTTGAAGATATTGCTAGGATGAAAGATGTTGAAGGACTTGGTGAGTCTCCAACATTTAGTGAGAGAATCACGGCAGGGGTAAAAGAAGGGGTTATAGATTTAGGGTTTTCAGCAGGCACAAAAGCTTTTGGAGAAGCTGCAAAATATGTATTTAAAACAAGATTGCCAAAAGAAACACAAGAACTAATAAAAGAAGCTGATAGGCTTGGAATAGATCCAACAAAAATTGCCATAAACAATACAAAACTCCAAAAGTTTTATTCATCTATAATTGCAAGATTCCCATTTGCTGCTGGTAAATTCAGGACAAGAGCAAAAGAAGCAGTTTCGCAATTAGGAGAGGCGAAGGAGAATTTATTTCTCAGGATGGGTCCGGGCTGGGATATGGCGAAAATTGGCATAAAGCTAGATGATGCCTTTAAAACCGAGTATAGGGTTTTTAGAAAACAGATCAATAAAGAGTATTCAAATATTCTGAAAGAAGCGAAGCGTGTTGGGGCTAATGTTGACACTACAAATATAAAAGCGGCAGCAGATGACGCTATTTCAAGAATGCGACTTGCTATGCAGGCGCAGGGTGTGCCAGATGATGAGATAGTATCAATATTAAGAAAGGATCCTGTCCTGGATAGGCTTAGGAAATATAACAACATCAAACAGAATCTATCACTTGATGAACTGAATGCGTTAGATGAATTACTAGACAAAGATTTGAAATTTGCTGTTAGTCAGGGCGGAGGTGTAGTAGCAGAATTTGGGAAAATCAAGGATTCTTTTAGACAGGCAAATAAAACTATCCGCCAATTAATAGGCCCAGAAGAAGGCGGGAAAACTGTTAGACAAATGCTAAAAGAAACAGATGAAAAATTTACAACAACAATGACCGAATTATTTGAGACACCAGTTGCAAAAAAACTTGAACGAACAGTGAGCAAAGGATTATTTAAAGTAGGCGCTTTCAAAAAGGCAGGAACTAAAAATCCAGACGAGTCATTTAAAGTCCTATGGAATGCAAAATCGCCAAAAGGAATGGAGGACTTACATAAAGTTGTTGGAGATAAGCGATTTGGCGCGTCATTGAGGACTCATGTTGAAGGAATATGGGATAAATCTGTAAGAGATGGGTTTGATGATTATCTAGCTGGGAATAATTCATTGGCATTTGATTTCAAAGGATTCAAAAACAGACTCGGCATTGGAAGCCCTAAAAGCCTTGAATACAAAACGATGGAAAAGGCATTGGAAGTGTCAAAAAGTGGCGTGACGATGAAAGATTTAACGTCTTTTACAGCATTGTTAGAGAATGCGCTTCGGAACTCTCCAGAAGATGTGAATACATTTATTGCTAGGCGCGTAACTCTTGGGGGTAGAAAAGCATTGACTGGACTACTAGGAAGTCTTGGGAGTGTTGCAACACTATTAATTTCTAGGGGTATAGGAAGAGTAATTTCTGGTAAACCATTGATAGTTAGAGCAGGTATGATGCTTGATCCAAATTTATCATTTCAGCATAGAAGGGCATTAGCTGTAGCTTTTGATAAGTTATTGCCGGAAGAAGAGGAACAGTAAATGGCAACATATACCCCACCTACAATATCGAATTATAACGATACTCCACCGACCAATGATGGCAGTGAAGATAACGTTAATAACCTAGTTGATTGGGACCGTCATATAGATGAAATCGGTGATCCATTAAATAATTATATCGACGCTGTAAATACAGAAACTGATTCGGCTTTCGACATCGTTGATGCCAGTAGGTACTTTAGTGGAGTTGATTTCGGCATTACTGGTGATGGGGCAACCGATGATATCGACGCGATAAATACAGCTATTACGACAATCTCTCAGACTGGCGGCACTCTGCTATTGCAGGCCGGTTCTTACATGGTGTCTTCTAAGATAATCATGAAGAAGAACGTCACCATTAAGGGAGTGACAGAGCAGGGATCAAATCCATCTGTAAGGATCATAGGTACCCATACAGGTGATGTAGTAGAAGTCTCCGAGCTGAACCAATTGAACGGCGGGCTGCTGAATCTCAGCCTGGAAAAGAACACTGCCAATATTAATACAGGGGTTGGCCTAAAGGTCACAGGTGGTAGTGGTGCAGGGACAGTCTGTGGTAACGGGTTCATTAAGGGTTGTTTCATTACCAAGACCCTTACAGGGATTGAGTTGGTTTCAGCTATCTACTGGCAGATGGAAGATCTCCAGATAAAGCTTGTCACAAATGGCATTTACTTTAAAGGGGCCGGGACAAGTTTCCCAGCAAACAACTTTTGTTATGGAAAGAATATTATTGTTAACGCAACAGTTGGCGTTGGGATTGGTTTGCTATATGAAGGCAAGAGCGAATCAAATAACCTTTACAATGTTGACTTGTCAGGCTGTGTGCAAGCACTGCATTATGACTGCACTGCGCTTCAAGGAAGAAATAACACCATAACGGGCTTATGGCTTGAGGCAAATACAGCACACTTACTTATGGATGAAGGGATATCACTAATAGTCAAAGACGTTACTAATGCTAGTACGGTAGATTTGATTTCAGCAGCGTCTGTCAAAGCGAGCATATTAAGAATCCACGGCTACCAATCATTAGAAGGATCTTCGAAGTATACAATTGGTACGGGGGCCAGAGAATATTATGATGTTAAGCCATCAACGGCAGACTATACAAAAGAGCCTGATTCTTATGTAGCTACTCGAACAGCGCATTTCACAAGCCATGAAAACGGATCGTATAAAAACCTCCTAAGTCTTAGTGCTGCAAGTCCTTATTTCGGTGCTGGCGCTCCAAAGAAGAATTACAATACTGGGGCAATGACTGGTTGGGGTGGGACAGGAACTATCCTTGGCTCGGTTGCTGACCCATGGGGCGGGACTACTGGGTATTCAATAAACGGACAGGGCTTTGTAACTCCGACGATGAGCGGAACTGTAGCGAGTATGCGTATAGTAGCCTGCGGGCTCGTTAAGGGAACTGGAGTTCAGTTCTCTGTCAGCATTTTAGGATCAAGCACGCTATTTACCGATGTCTTTACTCTGAAGGATGACAACTGGTATCTGTTCGTTACAATTAGAGATATCCCGTCTGGTGATACTGGGTCAACAGCAACACTTAATATTACCTCCGATGGTCTGATGTCTGTTTGCAGGGCTTCTCTTTATGAAGGCGATGGTTGTATTATTCCTATGGAATATGGCGCTGATACGACAGATATGTATTCGGTCGCAATGCAAGGGCCAAATCTAAGGTGTGTCGGTCCTGTGGCTGACCCAACGGTAGGCAGATGGATTGATGGTGACAGGCTAGACTATCAGTCAGTTGCCGGGACTAGCTTTATGGGGAGGGTGTGTATTGTCCCTGGGTCTCAAGGTACATGGGTAACATGGGGCGCTACATCATGACATGCGTGATAACGAAAGACCCAGATAATGAATGGTATGTTTATATAGATTGGATAGATTGGTTTGTAGATCAAAGGGACAACATAGCCGGTGAGTTTTTCCTGACCGGCTCAGTATGGTTCCCAGATCCGGCTATATCTGAAGATGCCTCTTCGTTTAGTAACGAAACAAAGAAAACATATTTCTCTGGTAGCGGGGGGGTTGCTGGGAACAAGTACAACTTAGTAAACAGGATCACATATACAGTCTCTACCACAAGCGGGACTTACACGGAAGACCGTACAATCGAAGTGCGAATCAAAGAAAAATGACATTCATAGTCAAGCCTGAAAAAGGTGGTGTAACAGTTCCACGTGAAACTACAGGCATAAAGCTAACTGCGGAGCAGACAGGGGTTTCAGTGGAGGTAGAGAATATGGGATTTGATGCGACGAAGCTAAACACTGGTGGCAGTCAGGCGGATAGTTACTGGATGTGGGGTAGTGGTGAGTGGATACTTTTGGGTGATGGTGAGGAGATTGAGCTTTGAGTAAGAAGATTAAAACAGTTTATGATGCTAATAAATCTGCCGGCAATGATCCTTCCAAGAATTATCTTCTCCCTACGCAGGACGAAGGCAATCCAGATGCAGAGATAGCACTCGATATAGACCAGATTGCAGCCGCTGTCTCTACTAGGATTGGCGTATCTCCCCCTCCAGAGCCCACTGAGAATTTGGCTCAGCTTGTGCTAACTCTTCAGGAAAATACGTTAGTTCCAAATGTGCAGGCGATAACAGGCATTGATTACACGCATTATAATGTAGTTACTGATTCAGCTACGGTACCGACATATCCAACGGGGTTTATTAATGGCCCGGTTCCTCAATTATTACCAACATTGGCTGGATGGTCTCCAGAAACAAAATATGTCTATTTATATGATTTGCCTACAACATCATTAAAGCCATTAACGGATAGTGATGGCACAAGTGGAATTACATTAAATCCTGTTGATACCATTGCCCCCACTGCAATAGATGATCTAGCAGTTTCTGCTGTTGTTTCAGGAACATATGACAATGCAACGTTAACATTCACTGAAACTGATGATCCAACGCCTGGAAGTGGATTCTTTCAGTTTGATCTGCTGGAAGTTATTAACAGTACTCCAAATGATGTCACTCCAATAGTACAAGATATTAATACTCCATATGTCCTGTA
>Ga0209165_10000584_pt1 | contig 12464 bp, 14 predicted proteins | sample tdAd001_FD_187122 | JGI IMG/M metagenome (GOLD analysis project Ga0209165, IMG submission 187122) | Marine sediment microbial communities from the Atlantic coast under amendment with organic carbon and nitrate - tdAd00.1 (SPAdes)... | ecosystem: Environmental > Aquatic > Marine > Coastal >... | reverse complement strand
GCGGAAGGGGAGCACAAGACTCCAACTGCTCCAGCGGAGTTCCTCGAGATGACTAACCCTTACGATGTCGATGACGTTGATGAGGATTTCCTCAGCTCTGCCAAGAAGATTTATAAGAGGAAGTGCAAGAAGTGCCATGGAACGGATGGTGACGGCAAAGGGTCGTCTGCAGATGACATGGAGATCAAACCTACCGCATTCAACGAGCCGGGCTACCTCGAGAGCAGGAAGGACGGTCAACTGTATTGGATATCGCTGGAGGGAAGCGAAGGTACCGACATGGAGCCGTTCGGTCCGGGCACCGATGTCAATCTTTCGGAGGAAGAACTCTGGCAGGTAATCACCTACATACGCAGCAGCTTTACCAATTGATGGTTGAAATTACCTGGTAAAGGTTCTGATATGCGGCTTCCCCTGTTTTCCGTGGAAGGACAATGAGAACGTTGACATAGGGCTAATGGGTCTTGTATGACTGAGGATACCAAAAGCGATAAATTTTCACATCTTGAGCGCCGTAGTTACGGGATTCAGACGCCTGGGACAAAGGGGGTCCCCGGGACGAAGCGGTATGCGATGGCGATCGATCTCCGCAAGTGCATCGGATGCATGTCCTGTGTCGTGGCCTGCAAGTCAGAGTTTGGCGTTCCTCTCGGTGTCTGGCGGACATGGGTGAAGGTGGCGGATAAAGGAACATATCCAAACACCAGACGGGTCTTCATGCCACGCCTCTGTAACCATTGTGACTACCCGGTCTGTGTACGTAACTGCCCGACCCAGGCCACTTTCAAGCACAAGGATGGTTTCGTTCTGCAACGGTACAACCGCTGTATCGGCTGTCGTACCTGCGTGGTTGCATGTCCCTACAATGCCCGGCATCTGCTACCGGAAAAGCGAACTGACATGAATCTCCCGCATGCAGTGGTGGACAAGTGCACTTTCTGCGTCCACCGGGTCAAGAGGGGACTCGTTCCCGCCTGTGTCCAGGCCTGTGTGGGCGGCGCGCGGATCTTTGGTGACCTGAACGATCCCGATAGTGAAGTGGCCAGGCTGGTTTCCAAGCAACCGGTGACCGTGTTGAAGCCGGAACTGGGCACCAGTCCGTCTGTTTTCTATATCGGCGCTGACTGGGAAATCATGGATGAGCCGCACAGTTATAAAAACCGGACAGCTCAACTCCGTGAGGAATTCAATACCTTCAAGCGGAATCACCAGGGGGACGCGTTTGGCGATATTGTGGAGGGCGAATCGGCAATGGATCACGTGGCAAAAAACATGGTTGATTTCGTACGCACGGTACCGCATAAGGCCAGCGTAGTGCTGGATGCATTCAAGCGGCTTTTCTTCGGCTAGGGGCTAACAGATTGGAGAGTGTAGTCACATATAATGTTTTCCACCATGTGGCGTGGGGAACGCCGATTTCCATCTATTTCTGGCTGGTGGGCGCCAGCGCGGGTTCATTTGTCATCTCGAGTTTCGGCTGGGTCTTCGGTATCAAGCGATACAAACCACTGGCCCTGACGGCATCGGTGCAGGCGATTGTTCTGCTGCTGATCGTGCCGGTCGTGTTGATCTGGGATCTGGGCAAGCCGGTACGTTTCATTTATCTCATGCTGCCCGGCTACTGGCACAGTACAGGGCCCATGGCCTGGGGCTCCCTGCTGATTTTCTCCTACCCGGTGTCTATGTTTGCATACACCTATTTCGTCATAAAGAACAACCTGTTGTGGGCAAAGATCCTCGGTATCATCGCCATCGTACTGGCCCTGTCCACCCACTGGTATACGGGCGTGGTCATGGAGCTTAATCCGGGGCGGTACATGAACCATACTGCGCTTGCGCCACTGCTCTTTCTTACCGGTGCATTTATTTCGGGTATCGGGCTGCTGATCCTGATTCTCTGGGTGCAGAATATGTTCGTCGATATCAAGAAGCGTATCGACTGGTCACTGATCGAGGAGATGGCCCAATACATGATGTACGGGATTGTCTTCGATCTTTTTCTGCTCTTTCTCGATTTTATGCAGACGCTTTACGGCAGCCATAGTGAGACGCTGGGGCACGAGGAAGTACTGATGCATGTCTTCAGAATCCCCTACCTCTGGCTGGAGCTCATCATCGGGTTGATCATCCCGTTTTTCATTCTCTTTTCGCCACTGAAGAAGCTGAAATCCGGGATCATAGTGGCCTCATTTCTGGTGGCTGTTGGCGTCTACGGCATGAGGGTCTGGTGGGTCATGGGTGGCCAGTACCTGCAGACGTTCTATTGATGAGGTAATACGAGTAATGGTGGAAATCAACAGACGTGACTTCATGAAGCTGAGTGCGGCGGCAGCGGCTGCCGCGGCCTGCCCGGCACTTGTCAGCGCCATGGAGCTTGAACTCGGCGGCAAGGACTTCCACGCGATAAGAACCTTTCATCCCCGGCAGAGGAAACCCTATGTGTGCACTATGTGTCCCTATTTCGACGGTGGCTTCAGCTTTAGCGAAGAGGGGGAGATTCTGAAGTTAGAGGGTAACCAGGACCATATCGCATCAAGGGGCAAGCTCTGTGCTAAAGGTCTGGCCTCTTTTTTTGGCGCCTATGATCCAGACAGAATACTTGTCCCGCTAAAGCGGATCGGTGAACGCGGTGCCGGGCAATGGCGGGAAATCAGCTGGGATGAGGCGATTGCCGAGGTGGCTGGGAAGGTGCAGGCCGCGATGGATGTCAGCGCCGACAGCGTCTACCTTAACGAGGGTGCCTTCAAGGATGGGGGCAGTGTTCGCTTTATGGACACCATAGGTTCCCGCTCGGTTATCCGCAGCCGTTTCCCGTCTATCAGCAATGCCGCCAAGCAGGCCGCACTCGAGCAGGTGCTGGGGGTCGATTTTGCTCTCCCCGACCTTGAGCACGCGAAATACGTCCTGAACTTTGGCGCCAATATCATGGAGACCGCACCTCCGTTGGCGCAGCGGCTGACCGACGGGATCGTCAACAACAGGCTGAAGCTCGTAACCTTCGATGTGCGCCTGTCCAATACGGCCGGCAGGAGCGACGAATGGATCCCCGTCTTCCCCGGCACCGATGGCGTCGTCGCCCTGGCCATGGCCAACGTAATCATGCAGGAGGGGCTGGCGAACACGCAGTTTATTGACTCCTGGACCAGCTATTCAACTAATTCCCTGGAACAGCAACTGCAGCAATATACGCCTGCCATGGCGGAGAAAGCGAGTGGGGTGCCGGTAAAGACTATCCAGCGGATCGCCGTGGAGTTCGCTACGTCAAATCAGGCAACAGTATTCAGCCAGAACGGCGTCAGTTACCACAAGAACGGGATCGACGGCGAGGTGGCCTGTCTGCTGCTCGCTGTAATCACCGGCAATATCGACAACGAAGGTGGCTTGTGCCTGCCGCGGCGCTTTGATATCGCCGCACCGCAGCCGGCACCGCAACGGGCGGGAAGCGCCGCCAGACAGCTGAACCATACGTTCCCCTTCGAGCTCAAGGAAGGCGCCCGGCAGGTACGTGTATTGTTCAACCATATGAGTAATCCGGCCTACTCTTCCCCGGCTGCGAGTGTCTGGCGAGAGGTTCTGAAAGACGAAAAGCTCGTTCCATACCTTGTTGACTTCAGTCCGTTCATGAGTGAGACCTCTGAGTTTGCCGACATCATTCTACCGGACGTGGTGGCTGTTGAACGGGACGAAGTGGCCAGCAGTCCAACTGCCCTGTTGCCATGGGCAAGCATGACCGTGCCACCCATCAAACCACGTGGCAAGGCACAGGATGTGCGGCTGACGCTGAAGAAGATCATCGAGGCCATTGATGCCGATGGCAATCGGGGAATGAAACAGTATTGGGCATTCTCGAACGCAAAGGAGTGGGTCAAGAAGGAGGTGGATGCCACCCCGGGACTGTACAAGGCCTACAAGAAGCTGCGATCCAAGGGCGTCTGGCCAAACTATGGCAAGATCGATCCGAATACCAGGCAGATTGTTGATAACGGGAAGCCGCTCAAGGGCGAGTACGGCACCTTCAAGGAATCAGGCTTCCCTACCTCGTCCGGAAAAATCGAGGTTCCAGCACCTGCCTGGAGCGAGAACCCCCGGCACGCCGCCATGCAGCCGCATGAGTTCGTGCTGAGTACCTACAAGGTCGCCTACCAGACCCTTTCCATGACCTCTAATCTCAAGTATCTCTCGGAAATTTGGCATTCCAATCCGCTCTGGATCAATAAGGATGTGGCCATGGATCTTGGGATCGGAGATGGTGAATTGGTCAGGGTCTCCAGCGAGGTGGGGTATATGGTCACCAAGGCGTGGCTGACCCAGGGGATTCACCCGCAAGTGGTCGGTATCTCCACTTCGGTGGGCCGTACCGCCTACGGCCGGGTTGCACTCGCCGATCCCGGTGCGCACTCATCCTTTGCTCATGAGGAGCAGGAGGACCCCGATATTGATCACAATCTCTGGTGGCGGGATCCCGGCGCAAATCCCAACGATATCATCCCTGTCGCTATCGATCCGGCAAGTGGTGTACAGGCCTGGAACGATACTGTAGTAACAGTTTCACCGGCAGAAAAGGGCGATAAATATGGTGATATCAAGGTGGACAACGCCAAGCACTTTGCCATTTACAAGAAGTTGCTGGGATGAAGACTCTATTTTCAGGCGGGCAAGATAACAGAGGAATGGTGGATTGAATTTCCTTAAATCCAATTTCCTTAAATCCAAGAAAGTACTGGTTACCATTGCCGGCGTAGCAGTTTTCCTGGTTATTCTCACCGTTATTCTGGGCTGGAGCAGTACCCGCTTTACCAGGATAAGCGTTTGTCAAACCTGCCATGAGACATTCGTCGATTTCGATGAGTACCAGCCAATGGGCGAGGTAAGCGAATCCATAGAGGACTTCAGGCCTGTCCAGGAGTTCAAGCCGGCAGCCTTCGATGTGACCGTGGGTTGCGCGGAGTGTCACGCTTTTCCCTATGAGGAATACCGGGACTCGGCCCATTATGACAATGACCTGGGCGTGCGCCCCGGTTGTGTTGGTTGTCACGAACCGCACAGCGTTCGGGAAATTCTCGCCTGGAAATTTTTCTATCTTAACACGGGCAGTCTTGGTGAGAGCCCCTTCCATGCTATTTCAAACGGCCTGCGAGATATCCCTGCATGGGAGGAGTTGCGTATCGAGTTGGCGGCGCGCGTGCGAAAGCGGATGCTCGAGGAAGATAGCGCCAAATGCCGGGTCTGTCACAAAACCGAAGGCGAATGGTTCGGTGACATAAAAAGACACAGGATTATGCTGGAAAAGGGGAACAAGACTTGTATCGAGTGCCACTACAATCTTGTTCATGAGGATGTGGAATGGGAAAAGCACGAAGATCATTTGTGACATTCGCGAATCCCGCAACCATGAGCCAGAGTGTCCTGCACCAGGAAGATATCCATTCTTATTGGAAGCTTGTCGCATTGTCGAGAGAGCAGCTTGCAGCGATCAGCGACCGATTATCAAGCAAGAGCGGCAGGCTGGATGCCTACAAATTCAGGTACAGAAATCTAAGAATTAAAAAGACTATCCTGAAGGTGTTGAGCAGAAAACAGGCCAGGGTTGGTGAGCAGGCGTTGACGGCGTTGATGGATGATTTCAGAATTATCGAATCTGATGAAGCCGATTGGCAGGATGCAAAAAAGGAAGAACTGGATTATATCCGCATGATGGTACATGGATTGAGGGATGTAACAGAGCATGACGAATGATCTTCACCTGCGCACCGGGAATGTCCGGGCATCAGTTCAGTTGTGCCATGTATATGTTTACTGAGGTTTCACTGAAATTCTTGCCGACCTGATAGTTTGGTGCGGGCAGGCGATGTAGGCAGGAAACTGCCAACGTAGCCACGTCGACTGCTACGGCTCTTTGTTCATTACACCATGTTCCACAAATGGTACGAGAAAGATGAAACTAAAAATTGAAGAACTGGAATGGAGCGTTTGGCTCCTCATAATTATCCCATTATGCGGTATAACATTTTACCTCTGGGGTATTGCAACCGCTCTACTATTATCCCTGCTTCTGGTGCCAATTATTCTTGTTGTCAAGAATGAATTAATAAAGAGGCAGTTCTCCTGGAAGCCCTCATACAGTGTGGGTGTCGCTATTTTTGATGACGAACACAAGAAGTTGTTTGCGCTCATTTTACAGATGCACCGCGCTTTGAAGCATATGCCAAGCAAAGAAGAAGCACGCGCTGTGCTGATAGAGCTAAAGAAATATACAGAGTCTCATTTTAGCCAGGAGGAGGCCATGATGGAAAAGCATGGTTATCCTGATATTGAAAAACACAAAATGGAACACAAGGAGATGATATCTAAAGTTCAGGAATTTCAGAAGGATTTTGAAAGTAATGATGTTGCTGTGTCCAAAGAAACCTTGCGATATCTTCAGAATTGGTTGACCCACCATATTTTAGTAACCGACAAAAAATACTCGGATTTTTTCCAGTCGAAGGGTGAACGCTGAAATGTGGTATATGTAGATATTGCGCCTGTTTGGCTTTTTCTTTGCCGATGATCACGCCTTTCTTATCATAGTCTTCATGAATTTTTCAAACCTGTTTACAGGTGCCAGGCATACAGGAAGCATAAATGCCTATTCCGTTGAATTCCAAGGCTATTGTAATGATGGTTTGCGTCGTTTATTACTCATGAATTGGTGGGAAGTGACAGGGGGCAGCTGAATTCTGCCTTTATCACAGTGTTTGCAGGCTGGATTCCGGTAAATTTTCCGGCGCCGGGTGAACGAGTGCTTTCGCGCATTTTCAGAGATCGTTTCTGAATTCTAACCAACTCGTGATAAAGTATTCGTTCTGAGTAGGTTCAAGCACACCCATGAACGATCTGGCGGTCCATGTTACGTTCGACTTCGGGATTGTGCCAACATGTACGGAGCAAATCGAATGCCCATCTTGCCATATGCTTGTTGTCTTGTATTTATGACTCTTTCTATCCTTTCTTGTTCTGATAGGGCCCGGGCGGAAGAATATAAAATCGGTATGGAGGGATGGGAATTTAGCCCGGTCACCCTGACCATCAAGGCAGGTGATATGGTGACCTGGGTAAACGATGATGATACCGCACACAACCTTGCGTTCGAAATAGAATTTGACGGTGCGCCAACCCGTGAAAAACCTGTAAAAGTAAGAATGACCGAAGGGTACTCACTTGTTTTCAAGAATACAGGTACATATCACTATTATTGTAAAATACATGAAAACTATGATATGAAAGGTACGATCATTGTGGAATAACCGACGGGTTTTTGAAATGATCTTACTGTCAAAGCACATGATCCTCTCTGCCCTGTTCGGGCTAACACTAATGACAACACCTCCTCATGCTCTTTCTCGGCCAGAGAAAGTTCGCGAGGGTATTCCCTATTACTCCAATGACTATATTCAAATGGGAGAGGTCAGGGATCTGGCGGATGAAAAGAATTTCGAAGAGATATACCAATTCTATACCTATTATGAAGCCAGCTATGATGCAAGGGGAAGAGTAATAGTCTTCAAGGAATACAAAAAAGGTAATGTGATATACGAAGAACGCTATATCTACAATGATGAAGGCGATACACCTGGAACAAAAACCGTGCTCGTTCCGGGGAAAGAACCTCAGGTGCTGCGCCTTGGAAACATGCCCCGAGCACCATAGACCTGAATGTTCGGTATCACGCCGAACTCTCGGAGGCAACCGGTCAGGATCAGACTACCGAGCCTTGTGCTCGTAATACGTCGACCGGGCGATCGGCAGCTGTGTGCAGGTTGACTCGACCCCCTGGCCAACCGAGCCGGAGGACCTGAGGAAAGTCAATAGATCCTGGAACTCGGCGTTTGTGCTTCCTATACTCTGGCTCTTACTGGCTCTTATTCTTTTTCTTCTTTTTCCGCTTTTTGGTGATAACAGGTTCAGTACCGTTAAAGACCTCGATCGCATGCATACCGTAGGGAAGCTTTAACGATTCACTCATATAAAAATTGGCGTCATAGTCTTTACGTTTTTTCCATACATACCAGTCGTCAGCTTCAATGCCCTCATATTCAATCACCAATGCAGCGCCACCGGGAGTTTTTCCATTGTTACTAACATGGTGCTCGATATGATCGTGATTAATCCACAGCCCTGGATTATCCATCCAGGCAATCACATCGACGCGTGAACCCATGGGGATATGAACGACATCGGCCCAATAGGGTGTTTCCAGGGCATGGCCGTCGATATGGGTTACCATCATGTCGTGTCCATGAAGATGGTAGGCCGTCTCTGTACTGGCTCCGAAGAGTCGCAGTCGCAACACATCGCCTTTTTTGACTCGTAAGGGGTGTGTCATCGGGAAAGACTTGCCATTAATAGAAAAGTAATCCCGCTTCTCCGCTGGATGACCCCCTTTGCCATATTCGTTGGCTACATCCGAGTTCCAGCTTGAGAACATTAAAATGGCGTCTTTGGTCACCTGTTTTTCCAGCTCACTTGGAGTTTTCGGATCAACGATGAGTGGTCCCCACATGCCTCGAAGCCCCACGTGTTCCGGAACGTTGACATGGCAGTGGTACCAAAGGCTACCGGGCCTGTCCACGGTAAAGCGATAGACATAGCTACCGCCAGGTTCGATCGGCGGCTGGGTTATGTTCGGGACACCATCGCTTTTCCAGCTGTTGGTTTGCAGAACACCGTGCCAGTGAATCGTATGATCCAGACTGGAATTATTGTGTACCGTTACTTCCAGTTCATCGCCTTCTCTAACGTGGATCAGTGGACCCGGTACCTGGCCGTTGAATGCCCACACCTTGGCACTGAAACCAGGCGCAACTTGAAGATCGACTTCCTCAATGGATATCTCAAACTGGTGTTGATCCGCTATCGAGCTGAAAGAAATAAACAATAATAAGGGCAGCATTAGATAGCTGGTAATCATATCCCGCATTTGACGCTCCTATTGTTCATCTTGGTTGCAGCAGAGTGATCGGATATAAGCAATGACACCGTGAATCTGTTGATCCGTCATATTGCCTCCCCATCTTGGCATCAAGGCTGATTTGCTCACCGCTTTGCCGCCATATTTGATGGATTTGAACAACTCTTCGTTACTGCGATCCCCCATCTCGCCGCTGGCTGTATGGTCGGCGGGCTCGGTTTGCATATAACCCGCATTAATCCCCCAGCCATCTCCTGTCATACCGTGGCAGACAGAGCAATAGAACTCATAGAGTTGTTTGTCCTCCTGCAAAGGGGAATCGGCATGAGCTGTGGTTGCCATCAGTAGCAGTGCTGTGAGAGATAGATAGCGAACGCTTTTCATTGCTCTGCCTCCTCTGCAATTAATCGAAGATAGTCCGCCAGTCTTTGAATATGCTTTTGCTTCAGCTGAAGCCGTTGGACCGTGGCTTGTATATCCGGTTCTATATTTTCAGGCAGGGTGTAAGAGGGCATCATAGTATTTTCATCCCAGGCAACCGCGTCGATGATATAAGACACAATGTAATTTGGCTGCAGACGTTTCCAGGCTGTGTATAATTCCGGCGCAGAGATACCACCGTTTTCCGCTTGATCTTGATGGCAACCGATACAACCCTGGGTTTTGGTGAACTGAAGCATACCCTTGCGTTTTGATGTTTCTCCCGGCTGATAGTTGATTTTCTGTACAAGGTCGTTTTTTGATTTTAAGGTCATAAGATGGTCGGCGACCAACAATGCCTCTTCTTTTGAAAGCTGGGGATGGGATTGTGTGAGCGATTCTTGTTTGATCGTATCGCCCTCATCCGTGACCGTAGTGTGGGCTGGCGGATAGATACCCGCTGGATTAATTCGGCTGTATTTTTGTAGCCATTCCACCAGCCACTCACGGCGATATTTATTGCCTGCAAAATGCAGGGGTGGGCCTTTTCGCGCTATACGCTCTTTAAGATCCGGCTTGACCGGGGTTAAAGCGTGGCACTGGGCACACTTGGTGTTTAGCAACTCTGTACCACTCTCGGCCAAAGAGAGGTTAGCCAGGCCAAAAAACAGCAGAAAAGTTGCCAATCCTGGTATGACTTTAACGATGGGGTTCAGTAATCTGTTGCTCATCTGACGGTTCTCTTACTGGTTTTAGACATCGTCTCATAGATATAATAGGCGTTTTATATATTTGTTGCGGGAGATTGGCAAGCCCACCGCCCTTGCGCGGGGAAAAAGGCCGGTGGCAGCGGCCGGAGGCCGTTCTGCCGGTGGCCGGATCGCGGAGATTCAGCGGCAGGGATTACTGTGTGGCGGCTGTTTCCAGGATGGATTCTTTCGAAATACGTAGGTTATGCTTCCTATACCCCTAGGATATCGAGGTAACAATTTCAGCCTGAGTGTTAGACTTTTCAGTTTATTAGTGATTACTGAGCTTGTATCTTTAATACAGCATCATATGGCATCAACCGCGTCGTTTAGTTTAATTGCCCGGATATCATGCCTATTAATTAATAAACATCATGTTGTGTATTGTAGATGTTAAACTTTCCGGTCGGTGTAACCAGTCGCTTATCTTTGATAACCTTTTTTAGCTTATGGGTTTTATCATCGATAACAACAATAGCTGACTTTTGTTCTTTTCCATTCCAGACAGAGAACCATACTTCATCACCGGCAGTATTGTATTCTGGTTGAACGACACGCTTAGGGCCTTCGCCTAAATCGGCCATTTCAGCTATCGGCAATACGTCAAAGCCTGTATCCAGATTATTGATGTAAAACACCGCAATGCTTTGACAGATCTTCACATCCGGATTAAGTGTGGTATCAACCCAAAGGTTAGTGGATTTAGGATGTGTCTTGATAAACATCGAACCACCTCCCTGGCCTTGAAGAGTACGTACAACTTTCCAAGCATGTTTTTTATGATTTACCGGGTCGGTGCCGATAAGTGAGACAATTGCCGCCGCCATCAGCACTGCCCACGTAAGGAGCCAGGCGAAAAGCGGCCATCGGCTGTTCAGAAAAGTGAACGGATCTGCCGGAACTGGTCAACGATGGTGTTTGGGTAATGAGGCGGGGGAAATGCAGCGAGTAGCCGCGTGTGTGGATCGACCAGGAAAATTGAACTGGTATGGCTGACCAGGTACCCGCCAGGCTTTGTTTCCGGCTCCCGGGCATAAGCGGCGCCGAACTGGCGGACCAGAGCATCGATCTCCTGTGGCATACCGGTGACCCCCTGGAATGTTTCATTGAAGTACTTCAGGTAATCGTCGATCAGCTCCGGCGTATCACGCTGTGGATCCACAGAGACGAAGACGACCTGTATGTTTGCCAGGCCTTGCGGGTCGCTTTTCAGTTGCTTGACCACGGCAGTCAAGGTCGCCAGTGTGGTCGGACAGATGTCCGGGCAGTAGGTGTAGCCGAAAAAAACAAAACTCCACTTGCCCCTCAGGCTTTCCAGGCTAAAAGACTGCTGGTGCTGGTCGATCAGCTCGAACGCCTGCAGCATTTTGGGCTCGGGACGGAATATACCCTGGAGTCCTGGCGGGATCGTCTTGCCGGGCAGCAGCCACAACACAAGCGTGCCGAGCAATAGACCCCAGAACAGAAAAAGCACTATCGTTCCGTATGGTACGGGGGGCTTTCCCGACATTATGCGCTATCTCCTACTGCTTCGTTTTGCGCCACTGGCCGACGGCCCAGATCAGGAACAGCACTATCAGCAGCACATTAATGATCATTCCGATCACAAAGAAACCCGTCATATTTTTACGCGCGTCATCTTCCGTTCTTGCCCCCGAGCCGGAAACCGGCCCTGCAACCCCCTCATGGTTTTCCGCCCCTGCTTCGCTCACCGGGACCGGCCTGCCTGTCGACGGTTGCAGGTCTGAGGAAGTCGCTTCGCCGTGCGCCGGCCGGACCAGCGTGAACAATGACACCAGTATGAGCAGGTAAAGCCGTATCAGCGGGTGACCAGGTAAACAAGACACTAGAGACGCTTTATCTCATGCAGATACTCCCCCACCAGCATCTGCCACTCCATCTTGAACCAGGGAGTATACTTTTCGGGGTTCCGGTCCATATCAGCGTTCAGGTCGTTAATGGCGATATACCTCCATTCTGCAACTTCCCACGGGTTAGCAGCAACTTCGTCACAGCTCGTACCGATATACACCGAACAAACCTCCTTTTCTATACCAATGTCCCGATAATTCGCCTGGTACTGGAAGGTATAAAGATACTTTAGCGACGCAGAAACCCCCAACTCTTCCACCAGCCGCCGTTGGGCTGCAGCATGCAGATCTTCTCCCTTGCGGGGATGGCTGCAACAGCTGTTTGACCAGTATAGTGGCCAAAGTTGCTTATGCCTGCTGCGTTTGGGAACCAGGACTTTTCCTTCCTTAAAAATAAAAATCGAAAAAGCCCGGTGCAGAAGACCATTTCCCTGGTGGCACTCAAGCCTGTTCTTATAATCAATTATCTGATCG
>Ga0209165_10000583_pt1 | contig 12470 bp, 13 predicted proteins | sample tdAd001_FD_187122 | JGI IMG/M metagenome (GOLD analysis project Ga0209165, IMG submission 187122) | Marine sediment microbial communities from the Atlantic coast under amendment with organic carbon and nitrate - tdAd00.1 (SPAdes)... | ecosystem: Environmental > Aquatic > Marine > Coastal >... | reverse complement strand
AGATTCCCTCAATTGCGCTGATGCCGAGTGCCGTGGCACCACTGAAGCCGTCCACCGTGGTCCAGACGGCGTCGCCGGAGATCTGCGCCGGGTATGCGAAGTACAGAAACGCACGGCCTGTGAGGGCGGGGTTAAGTACGTTCTTGCCCGTGCCGCCAAAGACTTCCTTGCCAATAACAACGCCGAAGCTGATGCCGACCGCAGCCTGCCAAAGCGGAATCGTGGCGGGCAGGATCAGGGCGTACAGGAATGAAGTGACGAAAAAGCCTTCGTTGATCTCGTGATTTCGAACACCGGAGAACAGCACTTCCCAAAAGCCGCCCGCAGCCATCGTGACGGCGTAGATCGGCAGGAAATACAGTAACCCCAGCAAGAAGTTGTCATACAGGCTGCCCGGATCGTGCCCCGCGGCAAGTGCGCCCAGTATGGATTCGCGCCATCCCGGTAGCGTGTCGATGCCCATCGCCACGATGGCTGTATTTGCCTGGAACCCGGTGTTCCACATGCCAATGAGCGCGCATGGTGTAGCCGCGAAGACCACCAAAATCATGACGCGTTTGAGGTCGATCGCGTCGCGCACGTGTGGTGAGCCGCGCGTTACATCGGGCGGCGAGTAGAACAGGGTATCCACCATTTCGAAAATCGCGTGGAAGCGTTCGAAGCGGCCACCCTTGACGAACAGTGGCTCAACGTTGTCGAGCATTTTGCGCAGTTTTTTCATCAGCCGTTCGCCTCGATTTCGTCGAGCGCCTTGCGCAGATGGGGCCCATAGTTGTATTTGCCATTGCAGACGAACGAACACAGCGCCAGGTCTTCCTCGTCAAGCTCCAGGCAGCCAAGTTGCTGTGCGCTGTCGGTGTCCCGGACCAGCAGTGCTTTCAACAGGACCGTGGGCAGAATATCGAGCGGCATGATGCGCTCGAAACTACCAATCGAGACCATCGCGCGCGGGCTGCCGTTTTGTGAGCTCGTCAAATCGTAGTCGCCCTTGTGCACCAGGCTGGAGACATAAGCCCGAAGTGATGAGTACCTGTTTCTGCCTGGCCGCATCCAGGACAGGAATTGTCTCGGGCTGCCTTCGGCAATTACGCTGATCTGATTGTGGTATGCGCCGAGCCATCCCAACATGCCTGAGGCACGATGCCCGGATAACACCGAGCCTGAGATTACCCGCGAGGCGCCAGCGTGTAGTTCGCCGGCGAGGATGTCTGCAGTGCTGGCACCTCTGCGCGTCCGTAGCAGGCGAGGCTTCTTGACCATCGGACCGCCAAGCGCGATGACTCTTTCTGTTGGCAAGCGGCCATTAAGGAATAGCCTGCCGATCGCCATCGTGTCCTGGTAGCCGATATGCCAGACAGTCTTGTTGATACTGACCGGGTCGAGGAAATGGATATGCGTGCCTACCAGCCCTGCCGGGTGCGGCCCCGCGAACTCGGCGTGGCGATATTGCTCACCCTCAGGAACCGGAATATCAGCGCCCGCCCTGGTGCATATAAAGGTCGGGCCCTCGGTCAGCTTCGAAACAAGCCGAATGCCGGCGTGAAAGGCCTCAACGTCTTCGGCAATGACCAGTGCGGGATCGACTGCCAGAGGATTGGTATTGATCGCAGTAACGAAAACCGAATTCGGTGTTGAGTCCGGTGACGGAATCTTGCCGAACGGACGGGTGCGCAATGCAGTCCACAAGCCGGACTCGGCCAGCGTCTCGCGAATCGTCGCGGCGTCGACGCTGTCAAGCTGCCCGGCCTCAAATGCTTGCCAGGACTCGGCGTCGTCACCATCGAGATCGATCACCACGGTATTGAGGACTCGCCGCTCGCCGCGGTTAATTGCTGATACCGTGCCACAGCCGGGCGATGTATAGCGTACGTCAGGATTGCGCTTGTCGATGAAAAGCACCTGCCCCAGTTTGACCCGGTCACCGACAGCAACTGCCATTTTCGGTTTCAGGCCCGGCGTATCCCAGCCGAGCAAGGCGACACTGCTTACCTCACCGGCATCTGCGATGACTGGATCGGGCTTGCCGGCAATCGGGACATCAAGTCCCTTCTTTATCGTTATTCGCATAGGGTGCTGTCGAATTTATGCGGCCGGCCACCAGTGCACATACAGCAAACAGGCGCATAGCCACAACGAACCAATTGTATGAATCGCGAGCGTACCCTCAATTGCGCGAGTCATACTATTTCGGTCTTCCACACCTTTTCGGATAGCAATACCACTACGAAAAGCGAGGACCAGCAGGGCGACCGGCACCACCGGTGCCAATAGCGGTAACGCGCCTGTGTATGTTAGCCAGCCTGTGACTGCTGCAGCCGAGATGTGCAAGGCGGCGTAGAGTACGGCCGTCCCGTTCAGGCCCAGTCTGACCGGCAGCGTGCGCTTTCCTGTTGCACCGTCTGCGGAGGCATCAGGAACCCCGTTGATCAGCAATATCGCTGCCACCCAGGCACTGACTGGCAGAGTGAATAAGAGTAGCGAGGAGTTGAGCGCGGCGCCTTGCAGCCAGGCGGCGCCAGCCACCGGAACGACGCCAAACGCGATTGCAACGGACAATTCTCCAATGCCAAGCGCACTCAGTCGTACCGGGCCCAGTGAATACAGGACACCCAGCGCAACGCCGACGAGGCCGAAGTACAAGACCATCGGGCCCTTCAATGCGATAAGTACCAGGCCAGCGATGGCTGCGAGGGCAAGCAGGCTGATGCCAAGTCGTGCCATTTCGCTGGCGCTCATGATCCCGATCTGAATGAACCGTGAGCCCCCGGTATAAGGGTAAATACGGTCCGAGTTTTGTCGATCAGTACCGCCGGACTCGTCGCCAACGTCGTTCAGGACGTTACTTGCGGCTTGCACACAGACTGTAGCCAGCATAGCCAATGCGAAGACCAGCAAGCCGAACTTGCCGCTCGTCTGCACGCCCCAGGCGGTGCCGACAAGCACAGGCATAACTGAAGCTGGAAAAAACTTGGGTCGAGTGGCGTGGAATAGGCGCTTGGCTGTTTGCGCGACGGAATCGCCCGCAAATTGCTCCACAGACGGATCGACGGTCTCAACTGTATCTGAAGGCATTACTCGCTCCCTGGCGCTTCAGCCACATTATTGTGGCTGACTTGCGCTTGTTATTGCTTTGTTTATACCGAATTCGGCAGGGATTGTAATCCAGCGGGTACTTCGGAGCGCCCTGTGGTCCTTAGCTGCCCCGTTTGCCGTGTTTGTACCGGAGTCCCAGCAGCACTATTCCGGCAACGACCAGGATTGCAGTAAGCGGGATGTGGTGCAGTCCCAGGACCTGGTGCAGCAATTGCAGTGGCAGTCCATCGTCGGCCGCCAGCGTGTGTGCATCCGCGACGCGCATTACTCCTGCGAAAAGAAACAGGGTCAGTATTTTTCTCATCGTAGTTCTCACTTCATGTCTCGTAATTTCTAGCGGATCTTGACGTTGACGAGTTCTTCGCCGTTGGGGTCGGTCACATGGACCGCACAGGCGATGCATGGATCGAAACTGTGAATCGTGCGCAGAATTTCGACCGGCTGCTTCGGATCGTGCAGTGTGTGTCCTGCCAAGGCTGCTTCATATGGGCCAGGTTTGCCTTCGGCATCTCGCGGTCCGGCGTTCCAGGTGCTGGGAACGACGGCCTGGTAGTTGGCGATCTTCTGGTCTTCAATAACTATCCAGTGCGCCAGACCGCCTCGCGGCGCCTCCATGAAACCAACGCCCTGAGCCTGCTTCGGCCATGAGGATGGTTCCCACAAAACCTCGTTAAAGGTGCGTGTGTCGCCAGATTTGATATTGCCGACGAGATTGTCATACCAGGTCTGCAGATTGTCTGCGACGACCTTGGTTTCCAGGGTGCGCGCCGCGGTTCTGCCCAGCGTGGAGAACAACGCTTCGACAGGTACGTTCAAGGTTTGCAGCGTGTAGTTGACCAACTCCTGTGTCGGCTCGTGGCCGGATGCATACAGCATCAGCACGCGGGCAAGCGGACCGACCTCCATTACATTACCTTTCCAGCGTGGCGACTTGAGCCAGGAGTAACTGTTTTCGACGTTCAACTGCTCATACGGCGGCTGAGGCCCATCGTAGTTGAACTCGGTCTCCCCTTTGTAGGGGTGTAACCCGGCCTCTTTTCCGGCCTCGTAGTCATAATATGATCGTGCCACAAACTCCTGAACCTCATCTTCTGCATTCAGGTCGATCTCATGAATCGTCGACAGGTCGCGGCCGAGAATTGCGCCACGGGGGAACAGGAATGACGATGGGTCGTTGACGCCATTTTCGGGGAAGTCGCCGTAAGACATGAAGTTGCCGACACCTTCACCTTGCGCGCCCCAGTCTTTGTAGAAGCTGGCGATTGCAAGCGTGTCTGGTACATAGACCTGGTCGACGAATTCGCGCATCTGCGTGATGATGCCCTGCACGGTCGCAAGACGCGCTGAGTTGATTGCCGAGTCCGAATCAAGATCTATCGGACATGGTACGCCGCCAACCAGGAAGTTCGGATGCGGGTTCTTGCCGCCAAAGATCGCATGCAACCTGGCCACATCACGCTGCCAGGCCAGTGCCTCGAGGTAATGCGCAACTGCCATAAGGTTCGCTTCGGGAGGTAGCTTGTAGGCAGGATGGCCCCAATAGGCCTTCGCGAAAATGCCCAGCTGTCCGGCTTCGACAAATTCTTTGACTTTCTTCTGTGTGTCGGCGAAGTAGCCCGGTGAGCTCTTCGGGTAGCTGCTGATACTTTGCGCCAATTCAGACGTCGCCTTCGGATCTGCTGACAGTGCCGACACGACGTCGACCCAATCCAAGGCATGCAAATGATAAAAGTGCATTACATGATCATGCACATACTGGGCGCCGATCATCAGGTTACGAATCAATTGTGCATTCTTGGGAATCTCGTAATTAAGAGCATCTTCAACAGCTCGCACCGATGCGATGCCATGTACGAGCGTGCACACACCGCATATGCGCTGTGCAAACGCCCAGGCATCACGTGGATCCCGTCCGCGCAGAATAATTTCGATTCCACGGACCATCGTGCCCGAGGAATATGCCTCGGCGATCCGGTCCCCATCCATCTGCGCTTCGATCCGCAAATGACCCTCAATTCTTGTAATAGGGTCTACGACAATACGATCATTCATGACGTTTCCTACCTGTGTTAGTCAGCCAAATTGGCTGCAACCGTCTCTACAAAACTCGTAACCGGTGTTTGCCACCCGGAATTTTCTGCGCCGATCAACAGATTGACTCTGCAGTTGGCGCATCCCGTAACGACAGTGTCTGCTCCGGTATCCTCAAATTCTCTCTTCTTGATCTCAAACGCCTTCTGCCTCAAATCTGCCGCATCCTTCAAGACGTATTCGCCGCAACCTCCGCCGCAACAATAATTTTCGCGTCGGTTCGCAGGTGTCTCACGGACGTCGAGTCCCAGCGCCGCAAGCACATCTCGTGGTTGCTGCATGACGCCGCCTTTGCGGGCCAGGCGACACGGATCGTGATACGTCACCGAGGCGCCGTTCGATTGCGCATTGAGACTCAGATGGCCTGCCTTGATTTCGGCCGAGATAAACTCCGGCATCGACAAGATTTCGAAAGGCAGCTGCTCGTTCATCTCGGTGGCGCCTTCCCAGCGCAAGGTCTGATAGGCATGCCCTGATTCGGGCATCACCACCGTCTTAATGCCGCAGGCCTCGGCCTTATCGACAATGCGCTTTATCGCGAGCTTCATTGTCGGGTCGTCACCAGTGATAATTCCGACGTTCGTTGCCTCGAAGGCATCGCTGAACATAGTCCAGTTAGCGCTTGATTTGTTGAGGATCCTGGCACTCGATGCAAACGTATCGGGGAACAACAAGATCTCGACAGCCGTCGTAAGCAACATCACATCGGCCTGCTCATGATCGAGCGGAATGTCGATGCCTTGTTCGCCTAGCTTGGCGGCGAGAGCTTTTAGCTGCTCCGCGCCCACGCCGAACAGTTTGTTCTCGTCGCGTTGTTCGTTCCGCACTATTCGCATCTCGGGCGGCACAAGACCGGCGGCAGCGAGACCATGGCGCACGACTCTGATCCCGGCTGAAATCTTGATGCCCATCGGGCAGATCATGTCGCAGCGGCCGCAACCCGTGCATGTGTCATACACGAGGTGTTGCCACTCCTTGAGATCAGCGGCTTTGATATCAGGCGTAAACAGGCGATAAAACCAGCGCATCGGGCTCATCTCACGCCGATAAAAGCGGCGCAACAGCCGGTACTTGTAAACCGGGGCGTACTTCTCGTTCTGCGTTGCCTCGTAGAAATGACAGGCCTCGGCGCACATGCCGCATTGCAGGCAGGAATCGAGGTCGACAGCCCTGTGCCCATTGAGTTTCTGCATGAACGCTTTCTTGGCGCGCTTAACACGTTCTTCGTCGGACATGTCTACGCCGGCGACACCCTCACCAATTTGTTGCAGCAGGCCGCGAAAGTCCTGCAAAGACATTGCTTCAATGTTCATGCCTTGACCCCCCTGCGCCCGAATGCCGTTCCGGCCTGGTAGCGAGCCGGCATCGTCATAATTGCGTGCATCAGTTTGCTGAAAGGGAACCAGATGAGCATGGCTTCGACGCTGAGCAGGTGGATAGCCAGCAATGTTTCATAGCGCGCACCGAAGTGAGCAAATGCGAGGATTCCCGTGATCAATGGAATGAGTACGACAAAGATGCTGATGTAATCATCCACGGTGGAAATAAAGCGTTGTACGGGGTGTGTTGCGCGGCGGATTAGCAATGCGATCAGAACCGCTGTTGCGGTTATCGCAGTCACCAGAATGATCGTGTTCGGCAAGTGCGGCCAGCCAAATCCGAGTACAGATTTGAAAAACAAGATATGCGGCGCGAAGAACAACACCGAGACAAACAGTGCGAAATGCCAGACGTAGCCGGTAACGTGTTGAAAGCGAATACTCTTTTCAAACGCGTGCGCCGGCGCGGATCGCGAAAGGATCGCCCCAAGTCCTGCTTTCATGCTGTTGTACTCGCGTGGCTTGGTCAGGTCCTTTCTCGACAAGAGAAATAGCGCACCGATCAGCCGCCATACAACACCAAATACAAATATCCAGAGTGCCCACTGCAAACCCGGACCACTGGCGAATTCAAGTAGAGTCATGACGATTACGCCTCCTCTTGTGCCTGTGCTTTCCTCTTGCGAGCCCGGGCAGCAAGCGCTGATCCGACACCAAGAGCTGCACCCGCGGCGGCGGCGCCAAGTAAGGCATCACGCGAGCCCCAATTGCCGGCAGAAATCGGGTCGTAGAATCCGCCCTTATCCCAGAAGCTGGGTTCGGAGCAACCGATACAGCCGTGTCCCGACTGAATTGGGAAACTTGCGCCCTGATTCCACTTCAGGGTTGCACAGGCGTTGTACGTTGTCGGTCCTTTGCAGCCAAGCTTGTACAGGCACCAACCCTTGCGAGCGCCTTCGTCGTCGAAGGTCTCGGCGAATTCGCCGCGCTCGTAAAATGGTCTGCGGTAGCAACGATCGTGGATGTTCTGCCCGAAAAACGCAGCGGGCCGACCAAGTGCGTCGAGTGCCGGAATCGTGCCGAAGGTCAGGAAGTGGGCAAGGACACCGGTAATGACAACAGGAATTGGCGGACAGCCAGATACGTTGATAATGGGTTTATCGGTAATGATGTCAGAAACGGAAACAGCCCCTGTTGGATTCGGGCTCGCCTGCGGCAAACCACCGAACGCGGCGCAGGTTCCTACTGCGACGATGGCGAAAGCGTCCTTTGCCGTATCTATCAGCATGTCGTAATTGCTGATGCCGGCAATCGTCGAATAACCATTGTTGCCTGCGGGAATCGAGCCATCGACCACGAGCAGATACTTGCCCTTGTTCTCTTCCATTGCGGCTTCGCGAGCAGCTTCCGCCCCATGGCCCGCGGCAGCCTGCAGTGTGTGGTGATAGTCGAGCGAAATCGCGTCGAAGATTAGCGACTCGACGGTTGGTGCATGTGATCGCGTGAGCGATTCCGTGCAACCGGTGCACTCCTGAAATGATAGCCAGATGACAGACGGACGCCGCGCAGTCGCGAGCGCCTCTGCAACCTGCGCCACTGCCGATGGCGGCAATGCCATCAGTGATGCCGTTGCGGAACAATATTTCAGGAAGCCTCGACGGGAGACGCCCTGCGAACGCAGGAATTCACCCAAGGTCTGGTCTTTGCGCATCGTACTGTCTCCTCACTAAACCGCGCTGTTCGGGCGGCCTGGTCTGATCAAGTGTTGTTGCTGTCAGCGAGTTCGCTTTCCAGCCTGTTGATGCCACTTTCGACATCTGCCTGTTGCGATTTCAGTAGCTCAGGCATGTAGGTCACCTCGATAAATCGGGCGACAATTATTTCTTCTGCGTTGCGATGAGTAATCAGCCATACCCCAGGGTATGAGGTCTCCTGAATTTCTGTTGGTCCGAGTGCGTCAACTTCGGCGCGCACCTCGCCCACACCAAGCGTTGCTTCAATTCGCTCTTCCTCGCCAGGCGCAAGCGGCAAGCGCTTGAGATCGATTACTGTGCCTTCCTCGCCTTTGGCGAGGCGCTTGAGCGCGTGGCGAATTTCATGCAGAAGAGGTTCAACATTGCCTGTGGCCACTTCTGCGTTGACGGGAATTGCGTCGAGGGCACTCATTGGCCTACCGCCGCACCGTACGCAGGCCGTTTTTTCCATTTGTGAATTAGCGCGGCCGCATTGCCAGCGGCTCTGGGCATTGCACGCCGTACTGTCTCACTGGGGTGATCACCCCAGCCAAGCTGTTCTGGCTGAATACCGATCAGTGCGTAGCGCTCTGGCAGGTAGCCTTCGAGTCGGGCGATGTCCATCAAGTCGGCGAAGCCAACTTCGTGAACGCTGCAGCGCCCGGACTTCAGAAAGTCGTCAACCTCGCCGTCCTCGAAAACCCTGACGTCGCCTGGCTCAGAGTCGATCTGCGCGGCATCGAACACAATCAGCTGATCCGCGTCCGCGATATCGGCGGCAAGAGTGAAACTCAGCGTGCCAGCGTCGAGGTAGGTGGTGTCCGGGAGGTCATAGTGATCGGCGAGGTAGCGCATTGCATGAACGCCGGCACCTTCGTCGGCGAGCAGGACATTGCCAACACCCATGACCAGTGTTCTGGTCATCGTTGACATCCTCTGCACCTGGTGGGCATGCGTGCTCTCTCCCCGCTCTGGTTACAGCAACATCCTTCTGCCGTATCACAGAACTTCCCCCAACAAGCAGAGTAGGCGAGCCGTTGCCTCACCTGAATAAGCGTTATTACCTACAATCATGTGTTTTGCCGGCTCACTAAGCGTAATTACGTACAGTAGTTCGTCACGACGACCGACTATGATCGGAGAGAAGAATTTTTCGGTCCGTAGCCGAATTTCTGCAATGGAGGCTAAGACATGTGCCTCGCCGTACCCATGCAAATTGAGTCGATCGACGGCTATCAGTGTATCTGTGCAGCCCGTGGTATCGAACGTGAAGTAAGCCTTTTCCTGTTGCAGGGTGAAGAGCTTGCGCCGGGCGATCATGTTCTGGTGCATGTTGGCTATGCAATCCAGAAGGTGTCCGCCCAGGATGCTGCGGACTCCTGGGAGTTGTTCGACGAGGTACTCGAGGCCAATGCATGAACTCGCGATCTGTCAGGCGTTAATTGGCGAAGTCGCACAAGTCGCCAGATTGCAGCACGCCGCATCCGTATCTGATATCTACGTCAGCGTGGGCCCGCTATCGGGAGTTGAAGGTCCGTTAATGCAGAACGCGTTCCCTATCGCGGCCGCGGGTACTATTGCCAACGAAGCAAAACTGCATTTGCAGCCAACACCGATTCGGGTCTGTTGCGAAGAATGCGGTGAGGAGTCCGACGTTCCGGCAAACCGGCTGGTTTGCGAGCACTGTGGACACTGGCGCACACGATTGGTCAGCGGTGACGAACTGCTGTTGCAGCGTGTCGTTCTCGAAAAAACCGGCGCTGGAGGTGAGAACCATGTGTGATACCTGTGGATGCAACGTAACGCCCGGCAACGAACATCTCGTCGCGGCAGGTGGCCACCTTGCGCATACCTCGTCGGGCACGGAATCGGTCGAAGTACTAAAAGGCTTGCTGGATGCGAATGACCATCAGGCGCTGCACAATCGAGAGCACTTCGACCAGCACAAGGTTCTTGCGCTCAACCTGATGTCGTCGCCTGGCGCCGGCAAGACTGCGTTACTCGAAGCAACCATCGAGGCGCTCGGCGCCGAACTGAATATCGCTGTAGTCGAAGGAGATCTCGAGACCGAGAACGACGCCGATCGCATTCGCAAAAAAGGCGTGCCCGCGATTCAGATTTCGACCGGCAGTGCTTGTCATCTCGATGCCCACATGGTGCATAGCGCACTGCATGACCTGGATCTCGAAGGCATTGATGTCGTATTCATAGAGAACGTCGGCAACCTTGTTTGCCCGGCGAGTTTTGATCTGGGCCAGCACGGCAACGTTGCCTTGCTGTCTACCCCCGAGGGGCACGACAAGCCAGCCAAGTACCCGGTCATGTTTCGGGCGGCCGAGCTCGTACTGATTACAAAATCTGATCTGCTCGAGGTCCTCGGTGATTTCGATCCCGTAGCCGCCGAGAGCTATTTGCGACAGATTGCCAACCCGGCTCCCTTATACCAGGTGTCCGCAAAAACGGGCGCAGGAATGGATGCCTGGCTGGAGTGGGTGCGGCGTGAGGCGGGCACCAGGGCATGAGCCACACGGCCGAATACTGGCTGCAGGCATTGCGCGATCTCGACATCGAACAGCCGGTTCGGATAATGAATGTGTGCGGTGGGCACGAACGGTCGATATCCATGGCGGGACTGCGCACTGCAATTCCCGAGAACATCGAGCTTGTTCCTGGCCCCGGCTGTCCCGTCTGCATTTGCCCCGAGGAAGATGTCTTCGAGGCAATTCAACTGGCACTGCATGAGGACATTATTCTTGTCGCATTCGGCGACATGCTACGCGTGCCCGTCAATGTGCCGAAGCGCGAGCCGCGTTCACTTGAGCAGGCTAAAGCAGCCGGCGCCGATATTCGGCCAATTGCATCGCCCACAGAAGTTGTACGCATCGCAAGCAATAACCCGGACCGCCAGGTCGTTTTTTTTGCGGCTGGTTTTGAAACGACGACAGCGCCCGTTGCCGCGATGCTGGCCGAAGGCGTGCCCGATAACCTGCTTGTGCTGTTGTCCGGGCGCCTGACCTGGCCGGCGGTAGCCATGTTGCTCGAGTCAGAAACGCCGGGCTTCGATGCGCTGATCGCACCGGGTCACGTCTCGACCGTCATGGGGCCCGAGGAGTGGGAGTTTGTTGTCGACAAGCATGACATTCCGGCAGCGGTTGCGGGATTTAGGCCGGACACTTTGCTTGCCGCGATGTACTCCGTGCTTAGACAGCTCAGGGACGGTCGCCACTTTCTCGACAATTGTTATCCCGAAGTCGTTCGCCCTGGTGGCAATGCTGAAGCGCGGCGTCAGCTCAACGAAGTCATGAAAGTCAGCGATGCCAACTGGCGCGGTGTCGGGATAATTCCCGAATCGGGGTTCGAATTGCGAGACGGCTACGCTGAATTCGATTCACGTCGCAAGTTCCAGTCCTATGCCGACGAGTCACGCAAACGGGTTGGCGAGATGCCGCCGGGCTGTGATTGCGCCAGAGTCGTCCTCGGTAAGATCTATCCCAATCAATGCCGCTTGTACGGTCTCGCTTGCACGCCGCGCAAACCCATCGGACCGTGCATGGTCTCGGACGAGGGTGCATGTCGAATCTGGTGGGCGTCAGGGTGTCGCGAGAACGAGTGGGAAGGCAGGAGACAGTCTGTTGGCTGAACTCGCTACTCATGTGATTCCGCAACAAGGCCGCGCAGTCCGGTTCTTGCTGTCCGGGCATGTGCAGGGAGTAGGTTTTCGGCCGTTTGTCTACAGGTTGGCAAGGCAACACGGACTGACGGGCCGGGTGCAGAATCAGCTCGGCGAGGTCGAGATAATCGCTGTCGGGGCGACCGCGTCGCTGCAACAGTTTCAGGAAGACCTCATTCAAAAAGCGCCGCCGCTGTCGCGTCCGAGTCTGGATGACGTCGGCGCAGTAGACAGCGTCGCGTTCGACGAATTCGAAATTGCGTCCAGTTCTGCCCGGGCAGATGCGCGCATCTTCGTTCCGCAAGACTATTTTATGTGTGACGACTGCCGCCGGGAGTTACATGATGTGTCCGATCGGCGCCATCGATATCCGTTCATCAATTGCACGCAATGTGGTCCGCGATACACGCTGATAGAAGCGCTGCCTTACGATAGACCGAATACGAGCATGGCTGGATTTCCGCTATGCCCCGACTGCAATACCGAATACCGTGATCCGGGCGACCGCAGGTTTCATGCCGAACCTGTGGCTTGTCCAACTTGCGGCCCGCAGCTGAGCTTCAG
>Ga0209165_10000580_pt1 | contig 12504 bp, 10 predicted proteins | sample tdAd001_FD_187122 | JGI IMG/M metagenome (GOLD analysis project Ga0209165, IMG submission 187122) | Marine sediment microbial communities from the Atlantic coast under amendment with organic carbon and nitrate - tdAd00.1 (SPAdes)... | ecosystem: Environmental > Aquatic > Marine > Coastal >... | reverse complement strand
GCGGCAGACAGCATGCAACGGTTGGTCCCGGAGAAAGGAACCAGCCTGTTAAATGCATTCAAAGCCATCGGCGAGATGAAACCGTCTCCGGACAACATATTTTTACTTTCCGACAGTTTGCCGACGCTTGGCAGCAGCAAGCCTTGGCAAACCAGGGTTTCCAGTAAAAAACGTATTCGTTTATTCAATGAGGCGATCCAGAGACTGCCGGCTCGAGTTCCGGTGAACATCATCCTTTATCCCATGGAGGGAGACCCACTGGCCGCAGATGCCTATTGGCGTCTGGCCAAGAAAACCAAGGGGGCTTTTTTCTGCCCTTCGAGAAATTGGCCGTAATGGGCGTTTTGGATGACCTGACTTTAAACGTCAAAAGAAAAGTGTCTCGACTTTATTTGTTCAAAACATCTATTTCTGGCGTCCCACCGAGCCGGCATGCTGGAATGATGGAAAATTAATTAATTTCAATGGGCCAATACTCCGATACGGCATCACGCTATGCATTATGAAAAAGCGCAGACGGGACATAGAAATATTCAGCCTTTCCTTTCTAGATTGCATTTGCTGCGGATTTGGTGCCGTCATATTGCTGTTTGTACTGTCCAAATTTGCCGAACCGGTGGTTATTGAAGAGATCAAGGAAAATATGCAAACCGAAATCGTTCGCCTGGAAAACGAACTTTTTGAAATTCGGGGTGAGACCCCTATCTTGAATCGTGAGCTCACGGCGAAAAAGGAGCAGCTGTCCGATGCGAAAGAAAAGCTTGCCCGCCTCCAGGGCGATCTTTCGGAGGTTAAAGGCCGATTCGCTGCATCGAAAGACGACGCCAAGGTACAGAATATAATTGAGGGCAGACTTGCCCGGGCACGACAGGCGCTGACCGAAGAAATGAAACGGCTTTTGAAAAGCCGACCCAAAAAGATTACCCGTTCGGTGGGGGGGATTCCGGTGGACAGCGAGTACATCGTCTTTATTATCGACACCTCGGGCAGCATGCAGCGGAATGCCTGGAGCATGGTACAGAAAAAAATGCGGGAGACGCTTGAAATCTACCCCAAAGTCAAAGGTATTCAAATCATGAACGATATGGGAAATTTCCTGTTTTCCCAATATGCCGGGAAATGGATACCGGACACTCCCGCCCGCCGAAGGGCTATCATCTCAGCCCTTGCTTCCTGGAGCGCTTTCAGCAACAGCAGCCCGGTGGAAGGCATCACCGCAGCGATCAATCTGTTCTATTCGGGAAATAAAAAAATAAGTCTCTATGTCTTTGGAGATGAATTCAGTGGTTCGTCAGTCCAACCGGTCATCAATGCGGTGGACCGAATCAACACAGCAGCAAAAGACGGATCTCGTCGCGTCCGGATCCATGCTGTGGGATTCCCGGTGGTCATGGAAAAAACGAACCAGCGCGGCAACACCGGCGAAAGATTTGCCACCCTGATGCGCGCTTTGTGCCAGAGAAACGGTGGTACCTTTGTGGGGCTGAACAGCACAAGACCTTGAACTGCAGCAGCGTCCACATTCCCTAAAGCGTTCTGTAGGGAATTCTCAATCTTTCAGATCATCTATCTCCCGGATATATTGACAATTATCCTGACTTTCTATAGGTAATATATTAGCAATTAGAGACCGAAACCTGTCTGTCATGATACAATTCAGCTATTGACTTTGCTCGCGGCGACCTTATTGTTTGTTCACTCCCAAAGCATTATCGTCGACCCCTAAGGGGATAAAAAAAGGAAAACATGCGATTTATCTTGTACAACATACGTTATGCAGCAGGTATTGGAAAAAAATTTCACCTTCCGCTACCTTACAGCGGCTATTTTAAGCACACCAACGGAAATTTAAAAAAAATAGTGGATTTCATCAAACCGATGAATCCGGATATTCTCGGATTGATCGAGGTGGACGCCGGATCTTTCCGCTCGGAAAAAAGCAACCAGGCGGAAGCTATCGCCCAGGAATTGAAACACTTTCATGTTTATCAGTCAAAATATTCCACGGCTTCAATGGCCCAGAAAGTGCCGGTGTTGAACAAACAGGGCAATGCGATTCTCACCAACCAGAGGATTGTGTCTCAAAACTTTCATTATTTTCGCAATGGTGTCAAACGTCTTGTGATCGAACTCGAGTTGGAGGACTTTTCGATCTTTCTGGTGCATCTGTCTATCAAATTTCGCCACCGGCAGTATCAATTGCAGGACCTTCATAGCATGATTAAAAACCTAAAAAAACCGGTTATTGTTGCCGGTGATTTCAACGTGTTGTGGGGTGATCGGGAGCTCCAACTATTCCTTGCCGCTGCTCAGCTAAACAATGCCAACAGAAACGGGGAACCCTCCCATCCCAGCCGAGCCCCGCGAAGAGAGCTCGATTTTATTTTTCATAGCCCGGAAATTCACGTCACCCATTTTCAAATACCACCGGTCAAATTCTCCGACCATACCCCGTTGGTATGTGATTTTGAGGTTGCAACAGCAACATAAGCAGCCAGCTTGGGTCAGCGGACACCGGACAAGGAACACAAAATAGAAGGGTTAGCCGAGCGCAATGGAGCACATAAGTCTCATAAGCTTTCTGATCATGGCTGCCCACCTATCCATCATCATCGGTTTGTCCATACGAGTCATTATGCGTCGTCGTCCTGTAGGTGTCTCACTGTCGTGGCTCATCCTCATCCTTATCCTTCCTTTTGCAGGCGCCATCCTGTATCTTCTCATCGGAGAGCAGCGCTTGGGAAGGCAACGTGCCGAGCGAGCCCGTGCACTGCTGGGGCCGTATGAAACGTGGCTTCATTCGCTTCCTTCAGACACGTTGGTTGACTGGTCCAACCTTACGCCAACATGTCAGCCCATCAATCGGCTTGCTGAGTCGATCATGGGCATTCCGGCAAAATACGGGAACAAGCTCGACCTAATCGATGAGGCTGAATCGGTTCTTCGCTCGATAATTACGGACATTGATCGCGCCCAGCGTACCTGCCATTTGGAATTCTATATTTGGAATGAAGGCGGAACTGCGGACGAAGTGTGTGAAGCCCTTGTTCGGGCGGCGAAACGCGGTGTCATCTGTCGGATTCTGATTGATGCGGTGGGCAGCGCCAAGTTCCTGAAAAGCGGATTGGCTCGCCGTCTCCGGGAGAATGGGATCGAATTGGTCGCTGCACTTCCGGTGGGACTGCTCAGGATGGTCTTTGCGCGACTTGATCTGCGTATTCACCGAAAGATTGTCATTATTGATGGTGAAGTGGGTTATACCGGGAGCCTAAACCTGGTGGATCCACGGTATTTCAAACAGGAGGAGGGCGTTGGCCAGTGGGTTGACGCTATGGTGCGTTTGGAAGGACCTTCTGTTCAGTCCCTCGGTATAATCTTTTTATGGGACTGGGAAGTCGAGACAGGGCAAGGCATCGAAACGCTGAAAGACACCAGCGACCTCAAAGTAGTACCTTTGGTGGGGAAGGCCAGTGTTCAGGTGGTTCCATCGGGGCCGGAGGTCGGAAACAACCCCATTCACGAATTGCTAATCACCTCCGTCTACGCTGCCCGAAGGGAACTGATCATTACAACACCTTACTTCGTTCCAGACGACTCGTTACATACGGCCTTGCAATCGGCATCGCGACGGGGCGTCGACGTCACAATCATCTTGCCCGAAAAGGTCGATTCTGTGCTGGTGCGCTATGCGAGTCGATCGTATTTTGATGATATGCTCATGTCCGGCGTGCGGATTCTCAACTATAGGGGCGGACTGTTACATACCAAGAGCATCACTATCGATGGTGAAGTCGCTCTGTTCGGTACCGTTAACCTCGACATGCGGAGTTTTTGGCTGAACTTCGAGGTAACCCTTTTCGTATATGACGCTGACTTCGTGACACGACTTCGAAAACTCCAACAAAAATACCTCAAATCGTCGCAATCCATCGACTCAAAGCTTTGGCATACACGGTCGCGAGCGAATCGTTTCGTGGAAAACGCGGCACAGCTTCTGTCTCCGCTTCTTTGATTGGGTCGCAAATCAAAATTTAATGAAACTACCCGGCAAGGGAATGCAAAAGAAAATTATCTGCGGTTTGATATTCCTCATGCTTTTGGCGGTTCCTGTCCATGGCGAAAATGCAATGGACACCTTTAACCTGGGCGTAAAAAGTACCGTAACCCGTACGAAGATCAAATGTTTTACCAAAGCCCTGGAGTTGGATCCAAATTTAGCGGAAGCATATCGTTTAAGCGGCAAATACGAGGAGGCCGCATCCGATTTTTCTCTCCCAATATTACCTCAAAATCGGGTGAAATCTGTCAAAGAAGGGCACACTTTTTGACAAAAATTGTCAAATCCTGTTAGCCTCCAATCTGTTCAATTAAGTTAACCTGCTGAAATATAATCAAAAACAAATTTTCGTTAGTGCCAAATTGTTATTTTGTATGATTTTTGCATGTCATAATTGAAATCATAAAAAAACACCTGAACATAAACTCGAATTGCTGTTTCTGTTCCATTCTCTTTTCTCTTAGCTTACACCTTACGCTATCTCTTTGTTTGGGTCTTTCACAAAATACCAGGAATGTAACCGTTAATTTGGCTATTTAGATCCAAAAAAAACTAAATGAAATCGCCGTGTGAAAACTTTTTCCAACGCAAACAGCGGAGCGTTTCGGCCCCGCAGAAACCTGGCGATTTTAAATAAATTGGACCTGTTACAAAAAGTCTAAGAAAAAATTTACCATTTATAAAAAAGGTAGTGAAAAAATATGAGCATTATCAATATTTTCAAGCCTAATATAGAAAGGTTGAAAAGCAAGAAAAAGGTCAATCATCTGATAAAGGCTTTACAATATAAGAACGATTGGGATGTTCGAATGTCGGCAGCAGCATCTCTCGGCGAAATAGGGTGGGAACCTAACGGCGAAGATGGAATTTATTATTTTATTGCATTAGGAGAATGGACTAAATTGATCAAAATAGGGGCGCCCTCAGTCGAACCTCTCGTCGCGGTTTTGCAGGATCATAATAGTTCTCCTTTGCACTGCGAAACTATTAAAGCACTAGGAGTAATAAAAGATAAACGGGCCGTGGAACCCTTACTAAATGTTTTGCGGGATAATAAAATACATCTTCGTGAAGAAGTGGTAAAAGCACTAGGTCAGATTGGAGACAAGACGGCTGTCAAGCCGTTAATTTCAATGTTGTGGAATAAAGATGGTATCCCCTTTCGTTGCGAAACGATCAAATCCTTAGGCTCAACGAAAGATAAACGAGCAGTTGAACCTTTAATAGATGTTTTGCAACAAGAAAGTCAAAAAGCCCACTTAGATACAAACATGAGTATTCTCCTGGAGGTCGTTATAGCATTGGGAAAAATAAAAGATGAAAGAGCTATAACACATTTAGTGTCTCTTTATAATGGTTACACAGACTACCTAAACAAGAAAATTCAAAATGCTTTATTTACAATCAACACTGAATGGTCGAAATTTTACTACGCGATATTGAATTCTGATGAAAATAGATTGTTGGAAGTAGACAATGGATTCGATTTGGCTGTTGAAGCACTATACCACAAAAACAATTGGGTGCGCCGGCAGGCAATTTGGGCATTAATGATATTAAGAGATTATAGGGCCGTCGAGCAGATTAAAAAAGAGCTCAATGACATCGATTTAATTGTCGTCAGTTATGCAATCTATGCTTTAGGAGAAATAGGGGATGCAAGAGCGATAACGCCTTTAATCGATATGTTACTCAATAAAGATTTTCCTTCATGCAATGACGGGAACGGTTCAACGTTTGCTGAACACCGGTGTAGCCCCCGTTCAGAGGCGGCTGTTGCATTGGGGAAAATAAAAGATAAACGTGCCTATGAGCCGCTGATTGCGGTTTTTGAGGAAAACGGATGTGACTGTTTAATGGAAAAATCTGCTTGGGCACTTAGCCAGTTGGGTGATAGGAGCGCCATTCACGCACTTAAGTCGGCTAAAAATCATACAAACACTCCAAAGGGAGTAGAAAAGGCTATTGAAAAACTGGACAAAGTTAAACGTTATCCCAGATAAAATTTTCCAGAACCGGCATGTTAAAATAACCCGATGGGATAACGTTCTATAAACGGTGTTAACCTTGAGTTAATAACCGATGGAAGGGGGCGAGAGAAAATGTTCCGAAATTCGATATGTGCAGTATCCACCCTCCTATTTTGCATGTTGGTTTTTGGAGCTTCAACAGCTACAGCTGGAGAACCGCAAGAAGATATCAATAAGAGAAACAGCGATACCGGCGGACCATATTTTAACGTGACCAGCCAAGAAAAAGCCTCACCCATATTCTTTGGTGAAGAAATGCCGCCAGATGGAGCATCGATGTTTACGGATGAATATAGGAATCTTACGATACATTATGTTGCACACCAAAAAACAACAGGAACCGGTCTGACCGTAATGGAATCATGTACCGGGGGTTTTAAGGTTCCGTCTGATGAGAGGCCAGCGAAAGTTGCGTTGTTCTATGAAAAAGAATACGTCCATATTTTTGCCGAGGTTCGATCGAAGCCATATAAAGAAGAAAGTGGCAGGGACCCCAGATTCAAATTGTGGTATCAATACTCGGTTTTTGATGTCTGCAACGATACAGATCCTCCAGTTCCTGATTCTTCGGTTTATCCGGATTTCCCGGTTTATATAGAATCCCCTGATCCTTCCCTGCTGGCACGGGGACCGATCGATGTTCGAGATGTGTATGATTTCACCATCGAGGAATTTATAAGGTATGAAACCGAAATATCGAAAGGAAAAGAAAAAGTCCATACACCGGACATGGCCAGTCTTTTCAAATGGTTAGGGTGGTTTTGTCAAGCAAACATTTTCGATGCCAATTCGGATGGAAACATAGATGCGTATGGCTTTACATTTATCAAAACATATTAAGAGCAAATGATCAACCCGGAAGGTATTGAAATGGCTTCTATAAGTTTAGCCTTGACGTCTGTGCCTTCCAAGCCTGCCTGCTCCTAAATCCAATCGAACGTATCGGGATAAAATACTGGTCCAATGAAATGTTAAACCCGTTCGATTTGCAGGTCATTTATCTGGGACAACCCTTCAAATCCAAACATCCACGAAACACTTGTGCAAAAAAATATTATATCCCTAAAGCAGCACCATATGGGGCATCCTAAACTTTCACTTAATTAGGATCTCACTGTATTGTTCTGAACATGTGTAAAAATTTTCATATTTTTTATGGAATTTACCCCACAATTTCAGATGTCTTTCCATCGATTAGAATGGCCGTTTATACACTATCTTAGCTATAACTATCTGATAATAAATATAAAACAAGACGACGGGTTGCAACTTTTTGATTCTGCATGATATTTGCATGCCAAGAAATAGAAAAACCTTCAATTTCAATTCCAACATAAATCCAAATCGGTTTCCGGAATCAAGAAATGAACAATAACTCATTAAGAAAAATAAGAGAATCCCTTATGATTAGTAAGGCTGAACTGGCCAGAAAGGCTAACATATCCCCGATTACCATTACACGGATTGAAAATGGAATGTCTTGCAGGATGGAAACAAAACGAAAGGTTATTTTGGCCTTGGGGTATGAAATTTCAGATAAGAATCGGGTGTTTAGGGATTAGGCAAACCTACGGTATCAAATTTCCATTTTTTTTATAAAATTCGATACAGCCACCACCTGAAATTGTTTGATGATTTTGAGGGAAGTTCTGTACATGGATTGGTCAGCACGCCGATTGAGCACGGACCGAGTTTCTATCGAATTGTCTGGGAAAATGAACCTAATATAGCAACAAATTAAGCGCGGTAGTTCGGATCATTTTTATGGATTTGCAGACACACATACCAATTCCGATATGATATAGATATGTACTTATCTCACTATAATCTGCTGAAAAAGCCATTTCAGTTAACCACAGATCCAAGATTCCTTTGGCTCGGCGAGAAGCACAAGGAAGCCTTGGCAACTCTAAAGTATGGTGTCGTCGATCAGAAGGGATTTCTGCTTGTTACCGGAGATGTAGGTACTGGTAAAACAACATTGATTAATGCATTATTAGAGAGTCTCGAAGACGATACGTATGTTGCAAACATAAGCAATCCTTGGTTAAATCTCATCGATTTCTTTAATTTTATTGCGATATCGTTTAATATTCCCAAAAAATTTGACAACAAAGTAGATTTTCTTGTTCATTTCAGCCGTTTTTTAAAGAAAGCATATTCGGAGAATAAAAATGTTTTGCTCATTATCGATGAAGCTCATAGCTTGTCAAAAGAACTTCTTGAAAATATTCGGCTGTTGTCAAATATAGAGCTTCCAGAGGAAAAACTAATCAATATATTCTTTGTGGGCCAAAACGAAATAAATCAAACTTTGGCCTCACAGGAATGCCGTGCCCTTCGTCAAAGAATCATGTTGACTTACCAAATCAAGCCGTTGTCAGAAATTGAAACATTTGAATACATAAAATGCCGATTGAAAGTTGCCGGGACTGAGGTAAAACTCTTCAGTCGAAAAGCAATCCAAGAAATATATGATTTTTCTCATGGATATCCTCGACTTATAAACACAATATGTGACCATGCTCTTTTAACCGGTTATGCGCGTGATTTGAAGAAGATTCCACCGGATGTCATCAAGGAATGCGCTCAAGAGCTCAGTCTTCCCGGTGAAACCCCAAAGAACATACGTTCAAGTTTGTCTGAGCAGCATTACAGCGAGGGTGTGTCCCATTTTGTTAGGGAGCCTTTTGGAAATGAGATCGGCATGGCGATGGGGGACCCTAAAGAAGTAAAGACCCCGGCCGCCGCTTTTTCTCAAACAAAAAATGGCAAAAAAAGTAAGAAATTAGAGGAAGAAGTCAAGGGCAATGGCGCCAAAGTTTCCAGAAAGTTTGCTGCGATACCTAGGCTAAAAAGTCCATTTCTCTGGGGTTCGGCCGTAACGGTGGCGGTCATCTTCATGCTCCTAACGGTTCTATCCAACAAAGTGATATCCTCAAAAAGAGATCGACAGAAACCATCAACTCCCGTAATCGCTGCCCCTTCATCACCTTCGAGTGAAACAGGAAACCATTTTATCTCGTCGACTTTCCTTGATAGGGGCAAAACAGCAACAGGTAATCCCATCGAGGATGCAACCGGCAGTGAATCGAAGACGTCGAAACTGACTGAGCTGGCGCTTGCCAAAAAGGAACTAAACAACAAGAATTATGTTCGAGCAGTGGCATCGTTTGAAGATATCATCGCCCGAAATCCTTCAAATATGACGGAAGTTAAAGCGTATTATTCACAAGCCTTGCGAGGGCAGGCCGGTAAGCACATGGGCAAACGTCCCAATAAGGCGGAAATATTACTCCAGAAAGCACTTGAAGCTGATCCTCAAAACGCCCAAGCACACTTTGATTTGGGAAAACTCTATACCCGATCGAAAGACTACGCAAAAGCCATCAAAAGCTACCAAAAGGCAGCAGCCCTCAACTACCGTACTTCGGACGCATTTTTTAATCTCGGCTTTATCTATGCGGCAAAAGAGGATTATATGAATGCTGAAAAAATGTTCCTTCTCGTTGAAGAGTCGAGGCCAAAATACCTCGACAAGGCCCTTTTTAACCTGGCGGTGGTCCAACAAAAACAAGGAAGGAAAAAACAATGCATTGAGAATCTTGAAAAAGCCCTGATGGTCAACCCGAAAAATCAACGGGTACGAACATATCTTAACCAGATTAAAAGCAACTGAGAAGGGGGGGTGAATGTCTACTGTATGCCGGACAATGGCTCGCAGTTTACTGGTTCTAATCTTGATTTGTGTGTTAAGCTGCAGTACTTCCCCAAAAAGGCACTCCCAGCCGAAATTTAAAGAGCTTCCAGTTCCGGTGACGGTCGAGCCTGAAGCAGCGGCTGCCGTGCCGGAGGCGTCCGCTCCGAAGAAGGTCAAGCCCAAAACGTCCGCTATAGTGCCGGAGACGCCTTCGAAACTTGAGCCCCCATCCCCCACATCAGAACCCCGCTTCTATATACACAGGGTTCGCTGGCCAGGGGAAACGCTTTCCATCATTGCAAAATGGTACACTGGCCGCTTGAAAAATTGGAAGGTCCTATCCAACGCAAACCCAACGCTCGATCTAAACCGAATTGTTATCGGCGCTAATATCTTTATTCCTGAAGACCTATTGAAATCTCACAAGCCCATGCCGTTTTCCTTCCTCTCCTCCTCAGTCCCCAGAAAACGTGTCCAGACCCTTACTTCCCAAAAGCCATCGACAGCATCCGGTACAGCGGAGTTGTTCGGGCCTATTGAAAAAGATCAGCCATCCATAGAATCCGGTACGGTCGAAATGTTTGGCCCCATAGAAAATGAGCAGGCTTCAATAGATCCCGAGGCGATGGAGCTGTTCAAGCCCCCAGAGTAGATCAGAATATGGCCATTATGGTGATTGAAGACAAGGGGTAGATTTGATCGTCAATTAAATCGATACCTGAACAAATGCTACGAGGAGACCGCCGACTCGCCCCTGGCGGCAATCGACTGCTTCGGGATACTGAATGATGTTAAAATCAAGCGCTATTTCGAACTCGGCTGCGAGGTGAAGGGTTTGGGCCGGGGCCATGTCAAAGGGATCAAAGATCAAGTGAGAGGCGAAAGAGAAGAAATGCTGCTGGCATTAAGCGCCAAGCGCACATCGGATGGGTCATCGTGAAAGCACCGGGTATTGTCCTCGAGCGGATGCATACAGACTAACCGTGAATTTTCTTTAACAGCCACGCCATATTTTCGCCGAGAGCTTTCATGGTAAGGAGACCTTCTTCGTCTTTTTCCACATCGCCCTTGTCTTTGCCAAAACCCATGTTCCAATAGGTGGAGCCCGGAACAATCATCTGCCCGATAAAAAAGAAATGGTTTATGGCGTTGAATGCATGGATGCTTCCGCCGCGGCGAACGGCAACGACGGCAGCACCAACTTTGCGTTTAAACATTCCTTCATTGGCGATGCTCGTCATTCCTGATCGATCGATGAGTGCCTTAAGCTCCGTGGAAACGTTTGCGAAATATGTTGGAGAGGCAAGGATTATACCGTCGGCTTCGATCATTTTTTCAATACACGAATTTAATACATCATGGGTCACTGAACATCGTTGATCTTTATTTTCAAAGCACTTATAACAGGCGATACACCCGCGTATCTTCTTGCCGGCAAACTGCATCAGTTCAGTCTCTATCCCTTCTTTTTCAAGCTCCCGGAACACATGGTTAACGAGTATCGCTGTATTCCCATTTTTTCTTGCACTTCCATTAAAGGCTACGACTTTCATTTCCCCTCCTTGATCATCTCTAAATATGTTGGCGTAACGTCGTTCGTCGTCCGGTTTTTGCCGAAAAACATTGGGGTTGGCCCCCGCCTTCCAGTAAAAATAATTTAGAATGATACGTCCTATCATGTCAAACTCTAATTAGGGTCCATCCATAAATGGCCTATTTTCCGCCGAACAACAGTGTTATCCGCAGGTTTCCGGCTGCGGCGTACGCCCCGCACCACTCACTGCAAACCCTTGTGCGGTCTTGCTCGACGAAAAAATTACTCATTTCTGAATTGGATACGCCATTGTGCCTCAAAGATTCGTGGACGGGCACTAATTAAGGGAAAGTTGAGGGCGTCCCTCCTGTGATATCGGTGTTGAATTTCATTGGGAAAGCATTTCACCGACAGGCGAATTCAACCATAACGTGACTTGGGGTTCCTTGGACACGGCCCCAAGGGCGAAGTTGTCGTCCGCTGCTCTTTTGGGCGCACACGCCATTTCCCTTGACAATGGGTCCTGGTTTGATTACGATTTCAAAATTAAAACAATTAAATATAATATGATAACAGTAGGATATGAGAATATTTTCCAAAAATACCTGGGAAATAAAGGGGTTGTCTTACAGATGATTTCAAATTTGTTTGCGCTTGCTTAGGGCATGATTCCGGCAATCCGCAAGCAGTGATCGGAGACTCTTGGATGAAAAGTGTATTGAAAGCAGAACCTCACGGCGGTTCATTAATCAATCTTATGGTGGATGAAGAGCGGGCTGCAATGCTCAAGGATATCGCCCTGAACCTGCCGGACATTACCCTGAATGACCGACAGCTTTGTGATCTCGAACTTTTGACAAACGGAGCCTTTTCACCCCTTGACGGTTTTATGTCCCGGGCGGACTACGAATCCGTCCTCGACCGCATGCGCCTTCAAAATGGTGTCCTCTGGCCCATGCCGATATGCTTAAGCATATCCGATACCAAGGCCCGGACCCTGGAAGCCGGCCAGTCGGTCACCTTAAGGGATCACGAAGGATTTTTGCTGGCCATTATGCACATTGAGGATATGTGGCCTGTAGATCGAGAGAAAGAAGCAACTCTGGTATACGGTACCACCGACACTGCCCACCAGGGAGTTAAGTATCTGTCCAATACCGAGGGGGATTATTACATCGGGGGC